>Ga0209295_1000093_pt1 | contig 124218 bp, 110 predicted proteins | sample Porto_5metaG_FD_187428 | JGI IMG/M metagenome (GOLD analysis project Ga0209295, IMG submission 187428) | Marine algal microbial communities from Porto, Portugal - Porto_5 metaG (SPAdes) (version 2) | ecosystem: Host-associated > Algae > Red algae > Unclassified | place: Portugal: Porto...
TTTAAAATGAGGTTTCCTCTATGCTTAGCCAACTGCTTCCTATGCTTGCCATTACTTTCACCGTATTTGTCCTATTCTTCATTTTTATGGGCGTCGGTTATATGGTCAAAAAAAAGCCGCTTAGAGGGTCTTGTGGCGGTGTTGCTAAATTGATGGGTGATGAAAATTGCTCGTTTTGTGGTAATGATCCCAATAAGTGCGATTCACTAATCGCTGAACAGCAAGAGAATGCATTGAGAGCTGCTCAATTGGGTAAATCAGTTTAATAGCCTATTGGTTACCATACGCTGGTAGCATTTACCTGACATATGTTCTTATAATAGCGTCAAGTCATTCAAAAGTGACTTGGCGCTATTTTTATTGTGCGATAAGACTACTTATTTAAGATGCCTTATTATCGCCATCTCTTATTATCACTGTTCTAAAGCCGTAACTCGAAGTAACCACCCATACATTTTGACCAACCTGCCTGCCAATTTAGCAAAGTCAGTTCAGCGAATGTATGTCTTACGCGCTACAGATATTTTTCGGTCTGCTCTATGATATCGATTACCGTCTAGGTACGTGTCTGGGTAAACGCTCTCTGGTGTTATTTTATAAGCGGCAATTTTTTGGCGCTGTTTAATAACGTGTTCTTTTTCGCTGTCATCGTTGTGCTGCTATGTCTACCTCGTCCAATCTATCTGCTTCATCTAGCCTGCCCTCCTCACGCTTTACCTTTTGGTTGGTTCTGTGTGCCATGATTCTGCTAGCCACCAATATGCGTGCACCTATCGTCGCACTCGGTTCTATCGCCCCAGTGGTAAAGGACGCGCTTGATATTTCTGAGTTTCAGATAGGCTGGCTAGGAGCAGTTCCTATGCTGAGCTTTGCCGTTGGTGCGCTGATTTCCCCAGCAATTGGTAAGCGATTCGGGCTAGAAAACACACTGATTGCCATGATTGGGCTATTAACGGTAGGGATGGTTATCCGTACTGCCATCCCGACGTGGAGTGGGTTTTTAATTGGTACTTTGCTACTTACCCTTGCTATTGGTTTCGCTAATACTTTAGCAGCGCCTGTCATTAAGCAGCGTACCCCGCAACATATTCCGCTGATTACAGGGTTGTTTAGTCTTACGATGACCACAGCAGCAGGTATCGTCGCAGGCGTTGTATTGCCGTTATCTGAGCAAGTAGGTTGGCAGTGGGCATTAGGCGGTTGGACGATACTAGGTGTTTTTGCCTTTGTTATTTGGCTGTTCTTACGTGTGCGTTTGGGTTCATCTAACCATCAAGCGGTTACCCCTGCGGCCTTAGGTTCTTCTGATATCTCTATGTGGCGAACCACCTTTGCGTGGCAGATTGCGATTTTCATGGGATTGCAGTCATTATTGTTTTATACCGTCGCCAGTTTTTTACCATCGATTTGGGTGAGTAAGGGACTATCTGCCGTCAGTGCTGGACAAATGGGTTCTTTATTCCAGTTTATGGCACCGGTTTCTATATTAAGTTTAACTTGGCTAGTCAATCGCGGCCGCCCTATTCAAGCGCTAGCGGTATTTGCTGCTGTGCTAAACGTCGTTGGTATATTGGGCGTCAGTTATCTATCGACTGACTTGGCATGGCTATGGTCAGGCATGATGGGCATGGGCTGTTCAGCAATTTTCACCTTGAGCATGATGCTATTCTCTATGCGTACTTATACGACCAATCAGGCAAGTGAGCTGTCTGGTATGGCTCAAGCAGTGGGTTATGTCATTGCGTTTTTTGGACCGTTAGGTACAGGTTTGTTGCACGAGATGACTGGTAGCTGGAGTATGCCGCTTTTTATTATGCTGATACTGATGATTGTCAACGTCGTGATTGCTTGGCTTGTTAGTCGTCCAGTAATGGTCGATGGTAAATATATTTGATTGCTATCAGTTTTTGTGGTCTACAAGGCTATGATTGCTAACGCGCAATAAAGCGGTCTTAAATTAACCTTAGGGCAATATAGGTCGCTGTCTTATTTTGCTATAGTCAGTTCAATATAACTTAGATACTTAATATAATCTGGATACTCAATATAACCCGGATAAAAGGAAGGTGAGTGAAAGTACTACCAATAGTAGACTGAGCGAGCCTGACGATTCATCCGACTGATACTGTATCTGGTTTAGATAGGATTTGACTATACACTGGTTTGATTGCATATAGGACATAACACCCATGATGAAATTTTCCCCTCGTTTTGCTCAGCGCTTGCCTGCTATTGCTATGCTTGTAGCTGTAATGGCTATCAGTGGCTGTCAGAAAGATACTGAAACCACATCTGCTACTGACACACAGAGTGCCAGTAGCGAAGCGACCAACAGTCAAACCAATACTGCTCCAGTAGCAACTGAAACCGCAGAAACAGCCGATCAGCAGGTCAAGTCCTCATCACTTACTATTTTGGCGCTTGGTGACTCATTGACAGAAGGTCTGGGAGTGGACAAAGATGACAATTATCCTGCTCAGTTAGAAGATCGTCTGCAAGAAATGGGCTACGCTAATGCCAAGGTTATCAACTCAGGTCTAAGCGGTGAAACCAGTACGGGATTGGTCAATCGATTGGACTGGGTATCGCAAACCAAACCCGACATCACTATCTTGACTATCGGTGCTAACGATGCGATACGTGGTATCAATGTAGCGACTATTGAAGCCAATATTCGTACTGCGGTTAAGCATCTGCAAGACAATGGCAGTGTCGTCATCTTGGGCGGTATGTCAATCTATGACAATTTAGGCAGTGAATACGTTGCGGCATTCTCAGACATTTATCCACGTGTTGCCAAGGATATGAATCTAACGCTTATTCCGTTCTTCTTAGAGGGCGTCGGCGGTGACCGAGAGCTTAACCAAGCAGATGCGATTCATCCAACCAAAGAAGGCTATGAGATTATCGTTAATAACAATATCCTGCCCATTCTAGAGCCTAAATTAAATGAACTAGAAGAGCTGAAAGAGTTAAAAACAGCTAATACCGATAACACAGTTACGGCTGCTCAAGACAATACGACAAAAAATAAGACAAACGAGACTACTTAACGAGACCATTAAACGAGATACTGTAATGACATCATCATCTTCGACTGCCACAGCAACGCCACAAGCACTACTGACCGCCTCACAGTTAAATAAAACCGTACAAGTCGGTGAGCAAAAGCTGTCCATCATCAAAGACGTGGATATCTATGTCAACGCTGGCGAGTTTGTAGTCATCATGGGCAAATCAGGCTCAGGCAAATCTACTCTGTTAGGGTTACTCGCAGCATTGGACTATCCCGATAGCGGTACGGTTTCGCTGGCAGGTCAAATGCTCAGTAGTCTGGACGAAGATGCGCTAGCCGTCATTCGTCAGCAGGATATGGGCTTTGTCTTTCAATCGTTTCATCTATTGCCCACACTAACCGTTGCTGAAAATATTGCTTTTCCACTTGATATTGCCAGACGTCCAAACCCATCACGCGTAGACGAGCTGATAGATGCGGTCGACTTAGGTCATAGACGTAACAGCTTACCCAATCAATTATCAGGTGGTGAGCAGCAGCGTACAGCGGTGGCGCGAGCACTGGTATCGCATCCAAAGATTGTCTTTGCGGATGAGCCAACAGGCAACTTAGATGAGCAAAATGCCGATCAAGTCATGCAGCTGCTATTAGACTTACGCCAACAGGTTGGCTCAGCACTGGTGGTCGTGACTCATGACCCTGCACTTGCCGAGATGGCAGATCGCGTCATCACCATGCATGACGGCCGCATTGTACCTACATGAATAACTGGATTGTATCTTAATGAATAGTAAGCCCACAGACAATAAATCGCCTGATACAAAAAAGACTGTTACCAGTATGCATCAAGAGTCCAGTTATCCTAGCGGCATCCTTAGTCAACTATTTACTCGTACCCTAGGTTTTCAAACCCTAGGCTCACAAGCACTCAGCCGTAGCTGGTGGCAGCGCTGGGTATATCCTGTGTTGTTTCTACTGACTTTGACCTTGTCGCTTGCAACCTACCTGACCCTCGACTCTGTGCAGCAGTCTGTCGATAGCTACATCAATGACAATCAGCGCGCGCTCGTTGGTGGGGATCTAATCCTAAACAGTAAACAAGACTGGCCAAGCGAAGTATTGTCACAGGTGGAAACTCTCCCTGATACACAGACCGTGTATGACTATCAGTTTAGCGCCATGCTGGTCAACGATGAGCAAACCTTGCTTGCCAGCGTTAAAGCCGTCTCGCCCTCGTATCCCCTATACGGCACAGCGGAACTTGCCTCAGGACAGCCACTGTGGAATCAGCTAACATCTGACAGTGTGATCGTCGCGCCAGAAGTACTCAGTAGTCTACAGGCCGATGTCGGCGACCGTATCACCATTGGCGATGCGCAGTTCACGATCAGTGATGTACTGACCAAAGAACCTGACCGTCCGCTGACCACCTTTGGTTTTGGTGGGCGTGTGTTGATGAAACAAGATGCACTTCCGTCAACCAATCTATTGGGTCAACGTAGCCGAATAAACTATCGTATTGAGATGGCAGGCGATCCAGAGCTGATAACCACGCAGCGTGAACAGCTCACAGATATCCTGACCAATTATCCTGATATTGAGCTATCTGATGCTGAGTCCGCAGATACTTCGGTCTCGCGTATCTCTGATAATGTGCTGATGTTCTTAAAACTGCTAGTCATCGCGGTGCTGCTACTATCTGCGGTCGCTATGTACGGCGTCATTAGTGCGTTTGTCAGTAAGCAGCAGTCCAATAACGCCATTCGATTGGCGCTCGGCGAACCGCTTGGCTCACTCAAACGTAGCTACTATCAACTGCTTATCGTCACGACCGTCATTGCTTGTGTCGCAGCGGTTGCCCTTAGTCTGGGCTTGCTTAAAATCGGTCAGCCGTATCTGGTTGCTATCTTGCCTGCCGACGTCGGCTTAGCCATCAATCCAATCAGTGCCATCAAAACTATTGTGATTGCTTTAGCCCTGACGATACTGATTGCGCAGCGTGGTCTAAGCGCACTTAACACGACCAAACCCGCTACCCTACTCAATCAAGGAGCGAGTACGCAAACGCAAAACTTGCCTTGGTATCGACGCGTGCCGCTACTATGGTATGGCTTGGTGCTAGCAGGGCTGTATGCCTTCTTCGCTTATGAAGTGGGTTCACTGTCCTTAGGCGCACAGCTATTGGGCGGCTTGATCGGCTTTGTAGCGATATTTTGGCTATTGGCCCGTGGGTGGTTGTGGCTACTTAACAAGTTGGCAAGCAATACTAAGGTCAGTTGGATGCAGCGTATCGCCATCCATAACCTTGCACGTAAAGGCAACCAATCAGCGTTGTTCTTTGTCACCTTATCGCTATCGGTAGCAGTGCTGACGCTTATCACCACACTCAATCACAGTATCAATGCGCAGTTTATCAACGCCTATCCTGAAGATGCGCCCAATCTGTTTTTGCTCGATGTGCAGAGCGATCAGCATGATGATATTGATGCGATCATTGAGGCGCCCGTCACTTATTATCCCGTCATTCGTGCGCGTGTGGAGACAGCAAATGATGTGGCGGCAAAAGACATCGAGCCTGCTGATGGGTTTGATGATCCCACGCGTGTCTTTAATTTGAGCTATGCAGATACGGTCATGGATACTGAATACATCACTGAATCGCTCACTGACGACGCGCTATACACCCCTATCGATGCGACAAATGAGCAAATCAAACCCTTATCTATCTTGGACACTGCCGCAGGTATGCTCAATGTCGGTATGGGCGATCAGGTACGCTTTAACATTCAGGGTATCGAAATCATCGGGCAGATTACCAGTATTCGCACGCGTTATGAGCGTGGCCCAAGCCCGTATTTTTACTTCTTATTTGAGCCATCAGTGCTATCCGCAGCCCCGCAAATTCAGTTTGCTACTGCCCACGTATCAGAAGATGCCATTCCAGAATTACAAGGCAAACTGGTACGCGAGTTCCCTGCTGTCACTACAATCGATGGCACTGCTATCGCGAAGCAAATCCAAGAGCTGGTGGTACAAATGAGCCGCTTGGTCTATGTATTCACCTTACTTGCCCTACTCACTGGCGTCATGGTGCTGATCAGCTCGCTGCTGTCTACCTCACAAGATCGCATGAAGGACAGCGCGTCATTTAGACTGCTCGGTATGCAAAAGCGTGACTTATATATGCTCAATATCTTGGAGCTAGGTGTGCTTGGGATTAGCGCGGCGACATTTGCCGTGGTCATCGCCAGCGTTGGCGCATGGGCTGCCATCACTCAGTGGTTTAATCTACAGTTTAGTGTACCGTGGACGAGCTTGGCGATTGGCGGTGCAGCGTTAGTCGTATTGCTGTTTGCTATTGCCATTATTTATGTGAGATTGGTGATTGGACGCGGGATTATGGCTAGGGTTAGGGCGATGATTTAGGCGTATTCAATTTTATCTTTATACAAAAAAAACCCCTTAATTGGGGTTTGTAATTTTGTATTATTTGCCATTTTGATTGAGGCGATGAATATAGTTTGGTATGCCTCTTAGTAAACATAACCACTCCAAAACCTAGCAATCGAAAATTACTCAGCTCGTCAGGATAAATTCTGCTATCAAAGCCAAAGAGTTTTGATGAAGTAAAAATCATCTTCCTTCAATTAGTAGGTTTTAATATTCTAAGATAGGAAACCAAGTTCGTTTAGAGAATAAAATATAACTGTAACAGCTAAAGCCAAAATTGATATTATGTAAATATTCGTCATTAAAATCCTCTTGTCTATTATATTTCTCATAGACTTAAGCGGAATATCAGTGTGAAACACTGTACTTACTGTATCTTTTAAAAAAAACCTGTTGATTGATTCTTTTATATAAACCAATTGTATACTTTGTTGATATACATTAAAACAGACAAATACACTAAAAACTATAAGTGCAATATAAGGAATATACAATGTATTATCAGGCTCTATCTTTACATTTAGCTTACTCATTTGTATAAGAGCAGCAGCGATTGGAAGTCCTAACGCTTGCGTTTGTAAAGCTCCAATTGTATCGTTAATAGATTTAACGAAATAATCTAGATCTTTTTTAAGCTCTAATTCTAAGCGTTGATAACTAAAATTATCAAGATATATTTTGAAAGAGTTATCTACTGAATTTTTTATCTTTTCTATATTTTCTATTAGCTTATAAAATCGATTATCTTGGATACAATGTTCGAGTATTTTGTAAGACTCCATTAAAAATATTTTTTGTTTTTCTTTTCTATGGTTTTCTATTGTTTCTTCATTAAGAAATGACTCTAAATATAAAATAGAGTCTCTGAATACTTCCTCTGGGACTTTATCAAAAAGAACTTTAAAGACTTCAAAAGGTTTTTCAGGTAGAAACAATGGGACAGAAAGGTACTTATCAAAAAACAATACGAACCGCTTAGAGTCGTAATAAGTAGATTTTTTATATAAAGAAATTAAACGATTTAGATATTTGAAATGATTTTTATACATTGCTTGTTTAGGATGAAAGTTCTCATCAAACGGCAAGATTATTTTGTTTTTCCAGTCAATAACGCTATCAGCATTGAGAATATATTCAAGCAAGTAACTAGAATCTGAAAAAAAATTACTTTTTGTTTCAGGTATTTTCACAGTTAATTTATATGTGTAATACTCTCCTATGACAAAATCTTCATCCATAGGTAATGCTTTGAAATCAAATTTCAGTTGGATATCTTTAACATAATTCTGATCTAATAAAAATCTCAAGTCCTTTTGGGAATTAATATGATACTTACCTTTAAAGCCTAGAGCTAAAAACTCCACATCATTAGAATGACGAGCAATCCCTCTAAGGCTGTGAAGTAAGTATTTCATCGGTTATAAAATCTTCTTTTTTGATTTCAATTTCTGGTACTTTTGAAGTAAGGTCATTATACTGACTTACTGTCATGTCTGTTACTAATTTATAAGTGTTTATGCCACTAGGAGCACAGGATGCGACAATGTGTGTCGTGCTCGTAAGACTTTCTTTAGATCCTCTCATAGTTAGATTATCTCCAATTGAGATATTTACATTAAGCACTTGATCTAAATCAGCTTTTTTTGGATGAAAGATAGAATTATAATCTTCATACCCATTATCTTCACAATACTCATGATAAGGTTTAATTTCAATTATTTCATCAAAGACGCTCGGATGAGACTCTATCATAGCTTGAAAAATTGGAACAATATCTTCTTCAACCCTAACAACATCACCTAATACCCTTTTTTGATCCATTTTCTGATAAACCTCTTGTTTTATCAGAAACCTGACTCTTTTATGTTCAGGAGGTGCACTATCCGGAATGATGTAATCAAGGTATTCATTGAACAAATTAACGTAACGCCTAGTTTCTTTTCCGTCATTTAAAAGTTGATCTATAGGTAGGTATTCTTGAAAATAATGAGCAATATCATCATTTTTCCGTGTCCAACGAGCATAAGGCTTGATAGCTTCTTCATTTGTTGGAGCATCTGAATTCAGAGGATGAAGGGTTTCATGATGTAAGCCTAAAGGCTTGAGCTCTATTCGAAGAGAAAATCTTAAAGCATCCCTATCTACATTTGTATTATCAACAATACTTCCGTTTGCATCTATCGTAAAACCACTTGATGGATTAACTAAACCTATCAACAAGTACTCTATATCACCTCTTGTATACCAAAGAATAGGGATATGTCCACCAGTTGCCGTGCTCATGTTGGACATACGTACTTTTAACGCTTCTAATAGATTTATGGTTAATTCTAAAAAGCTATCTAACTCAATATTGTAGTGGTCGTTACCTCTAAAATAGTTAGAGATGACGTTCCCAAAGGTATCTGTTTTAGTAAAAATAGCGCATTTAGAAGATGATTTTGACGAAGTTCTAGAGTCTGAATCAATTTTGTTAACAAACTCTTCTAATAGAGTGTTTTTATTATGAAGGCTTTGTCTAGGTATTGCTGTCGCACTATTAGTACCTTTTGTATGAGGAAGTTTCTTCAATTCGTGAATCACAGCAGCATTAATTGTTATCACTCTTAAAATCATCCTATTTTTGGTCAATTATTTTATAAATATTCGAAATGGAATATAGCCATCTAAAACAGTTAATGTTTAGATATTAGCTTAACATATGTTTAATTAGGTTATAGAATATATTTAATAACACTGAAACCTCATATCTAATTAAAATATTTCACAATCAACAATAGCCGCTTTAGGGTGCGGTTTAGCCATGATTGTAGCGATAGCTTGGTAGAGTGTGGTGCTTAAAGCGCCTTGCCCAGGAGTGATCGCTCGAATTTTGGAACACACCTGTGTTTAGGTGCTGTGCGCCATAGACTGCAAACTTCAAGCGTAAAGCAGAATTAACTACAAAATCTTCAACTCCTAAAACTTCAAATCTAAAACGCCTTCTGTCAGTTTAGAAGGCGTTTTTACTTCACAAAGTGTATAGACATATAAGTCAATATACACTCCGCACTTTGCTTATTTTATAGCCCTCATTTGCTATACTAGCCCAACTTTATCGGTTAAATACCCACTTATAACACCCTCCCAAATAGCATGGTAGCCTTATGAAATTTTCAAAGTTCGGTCAAAAATTTACCCAGCCCACTGGCATCTCACAATTGATGGATGATCTGGGCGATGCGCTAAAAAGCGATCAGCCAGTCAACATGCTGGGCGGTGGTAACCCTGCAAAAATTGATGCTGTTAATGAGTTATTTTTGGAAACGTATAAGGCGCTGGGTGTTGATAATGATGCAGGCGTGCCCAATAGTAGCGCGATTATTAGCATGGCAAACTATTCTAATCCGCAAGGGGATGCTGGCTTTATCGACGCGTTGGTTGGCTTCTTTAACCGTCATTATGATTGGAACCTTACCTCAGAAAACATCGCCCTGACCAATGGCTCACAGAATGCATTTTTCTATCTGTTTAATCTGTTTGGCGGGGCGTTCACAAACGAACAGAGCCAATCTGTCGACAAGTCCATTCTACTGCCATTGACCCCTGAGTATATTGGCTATAGCGATGTGCATGTGGAAGGTCAGCATTTTACAGCGGTATTACCGCATATCGATGAAGTGACGCATGATGGCGAGGAAGGTTTCTTTAAATATCGTGTCGATTTTGAGGCGTTAGAAAACTTGCCAGCGTTAAAGGAAGGTCGTATTGGAGCGATTTGCTGCTCACGCCCGACCAATCCAACTGGTAACGTGCTGACTGATGACGAAATGGCGCATTTGGCTGAGATTGCCAAACGCTATGACATACCGCTGATTATCGATAATGCCTACGGTATGCCCTTCCCCAATATCATCTACTCTGACGCGCATCTGAATTGGGATAACAATACGATTCTGTGCTTTAGCCTATCGAAGATTGGTTTGCCTGGTATGCGTACTGGTATTATCGTGGCCGACGCCAAAGTAATCGAAGCGGTTAGCGCGATGAATGCGGTGGTGAATCTAGCACCGACACGCTTTGGTGCAGCGATTGCCACGCCATTGGTAGAAAACGATCGTATTAAGCAATTATCTGATAACGACATCAAGCCGTTTTATCAAAAGCAGGCGACACTCGCGGTGAAGCTATTAAAAGAAGCCTTGGGCGATTATCCTTTGGTCATTCATAAGCCTGAAGGCGCGATATTTTTATGGTTATGGTTTAAAGACTTGCCGATTAGCACGCTGGATCTATACGAGCGCCTAAAAGAAAAAGGCACGCTTATCGTACCAAGTGAGTACTTCTTCCCTGGTGTCGATGTTAGCGATTATCAGCATGCGCACGAGTGTATTCGTATGAGTATTGCCGCTGATGAGCAGACGCTAACTGATGGTATCAAAGCGATTGGTGAAGTCGTACGTGAGCTGTATGATGAAGCCAAAAAATAAATGAGCTACTAAAACTATAAATTCAAATAGCAAAACGAAAAAACGGACTTATTAAGAGTCCGTTTTTTTATGGCGTTTGGTCAATGAAGTTGATTTATTGGTTGGTCGAAATATAGTCGTCCACTTATTCAGCGCAAAGAGTACATATGGCAGCATACAGGTATTAATCAAATCACGGATACTCGCGAGTATTTGATCACGGCTCAAGCCTGTCAAGCCAAGCGATTCAATCGTATCTCGATTGTCCAAATACTCACCCAACAGCGCAATGCAAGTCACGACGATCAATGCAATAAATGACCGAATACCTTGGCTTTTGATAATAGGACGCAGCGCAACCAGACACAGCAGATAAACACCGACACCAACATAGATATGTAAGGCATCTTTGGCAAGGCCCGTTGTTTCCACAACATTCATTTTAAAGGCAGTAAAATCCACTGAGATATTCCAAATATAAGCGAGTAGAAAATAACTGAGCGTATCACTAAACCATGATGGCTAAACTATAATAGCTACAGAATAGCAGCTACAAAGTGATGGCTGAGCATAAAAAAGGCAGATTATACAATTGATAATCTACCTTCTACTAAATTAAATATTCACTTCACGTTTATCAACTACTTACACATTCCACTCTACGAAGTTCTTGAGTAGTTGCAAGCCAGCGGTGTGGCTCTTTTCTGGATGGAACTGGGTGGCAAATAGATTGTCTTGGATCACACTGGCGCAGAACGGTTGACCATAGTCACATACCGCCGCTACTTGTGAGCTATCAGCAGGATCACAGTAATAACTATGCACAAAGTAAAAGTGCGCATTGTCTTCGATACCGTGCCATAGCGGATGGTCAAAATCCATACCGCTAATAGTATTCCAGCCCATATGCGGTACTTTTATCGTTGCGCCCTGCTTGTCTTTCCACGTAGGGTCAAACGCTTCTACAGTGCCGTTTAAGATGCCTAGGCAGTCCGTGCCACCATTTTCAGCTGACTGCTCAAACAACGCCTGCATGCCCACACAGATGGCCATAACGGGCTTATTAAACACTGCATGGCGTATGACCTCATCAATGCCTGCTTCATGCATGCCAGCGATACAATCACGCATCGCACCCACACCAGGGAAAACGATTTTATCAGCCGCCGCAACGACTTTTGGATCATTGGTGATAGAGACTTCTGCCCCGACTACCGATAGGGCTTTGCTAGCAGAGTGCAGGTTGCCCATACCATAATCTAATAGTGCTACTTTAGTCACTTTAGCCATTAAAAAGCCTCTTTGGTCGATGGCAAGGTGTTCAACGCACGCTCATCATATTCACAGGCCATACGTAATGCACGAGCAAAGGCTTTAAAGGTTGATTCGATCTGATGATGGCTGTTTTTGCCTTTTAGATTATCCAAATGCACAGTCATCCATGAGTGATTGACGAACCCGTAAAAGAACTCACTGAACAAATCAACATCAAAACGGCCGACGTGCGAGCGTGTAAATGGGATATCCATGTGTAGACCAGGACGCCCTGACAGATCGACGACAGCACGGGTCAATGACTCATCTAGCGGCGCATAAAAATGCCCATAACGACGAATGCCTTTTTTGTCACCCAATGCTTTGTTGAATGCTTGGCCAAGGGTAATGCCAGTGTCTTCGACGCTATGATGGTCATCAATAAACGTATCACCGGTACATTTGATGTCTAGGTCAAACAAACCGTGACGCTTGATTTGATCAATCATATGATCCAAAAATGGTACGCCAGTGTCCACCACGCCTTTACCTGTACCATCCAGATTGACGGTACAAGTGATTTGCGTTTCGGCAGTGATACGCTCAACGGTCGCGATACGTTCAGGGCGACCATATAGGTTTACGTTTTTTGACTCAGTTTGCTCAGGTGTGGCAGCAGTCGTCGTTGCATTGGCTGTCATGGCTACTCTCTATCAGTTTTTTATCAGTGAAAAACGGTCAATAAATAAGGCAAAAACCTGCCTAAAATATTTTACTAGTGTCTGGGTCAGACCTTAGCAGAAAATGATATATACAAAAGATATCAACATATTAGGGTTTATACATACTAAATATTATATAGCCTCATCATAGCAAACCCTAACATTTACTGCCACGACCAAGCGGTAAACCACGCACAAAATCACGTCATTCTGCTAAAATAGTGTGTTCAGTATTATCAATCATGACTCGCGCTGACTTTGAAGACCCTTACTTACGGCACTACACGCTATGACATCGTGCTGTCTCATATTGCTAATTTATACTATAGAAACCCTCTATTTATAGGAACTGCTATGCCTTTAGAAGCGATCGCCATTAATAGTTTGGATGCGCCACTTATCAAAAAACCTGCTCGCGACAACGAGCTAGCAGAGCGTTTGCAGGCGTTGTACGATAGTGATGATGCACAGCCTGACGGTCTTGAGGTATTGAATATCGTTGAGCAAGGGTTTAAACGTGGACAGTACCTCTATGTCGGGATGTTCAATGATAAGCCTATCGCCGCTGTCGCCTGCTTTGATGACGGGCAGACCAATGCTAAGCGCCTGCAATATCTCACTGTGCATCCGGAGAATCGTAAACGTGCTATCGATGCCAAGTTTATTAAACTGGTCTATGATTGCGAAGTTAGAAAAGGCGTACGTGAATTTGTCCCCGCGGACGCCGATATTCACCGTATCATGAGCGAGTACGAACTATTGCGTGTGAAAGACTAAACTGAGCGCTAAAACGGTGAATTTTACCAATATCTAATTATTTATCGTCTTTTATCAGATATAATGCAAAAATTGCTTGACAGCTGAGCCTATATTTAGTTTAATAGCGCCTCAACGAAGACGGCTCGATAGCTCAGTAGGTAGAGCAACGGATTGAAAATCCGTGTGTCGGCAGTTCGATCCTGCCTCGAGCCACCATTCGTTAATAGAATTCTAAAAGCCCTGAACAGCGATGTTCGGGGCTTTTTTTATGTTTAAATTTTACCGTATTCTTTAGCGCTCATTTTATTCACGCTTCGCTCTTATTTGTAGAGCCGACCACTATTAGGACAACCGACCACGCAGTAGTAAATTACAGCGCTCACGCGAATCCAAGTCGTATATAGTTGCGCGGTAATCAATACCGTGACGTCCCTCAAAAAATATCACTCGGTCGCCTACTGCCAAAAAACAAGACGTACGCGCATCATAGATAAATCCATCAATGACAAAAGCCAAATCGCGATCTATCTCACGTACGGTATAGGTCTCACCTTCTGGAATCAAACGTTCAAACCAAGCACTATGGGCAGCCGTAGTGGCTAATACGCTGGTTATCATAAGAAGTGATGCCATAAGTGCGTTTTTAGGTACTAGCAAACGATACCACTTAGTAACGCGTGTATTATTTCTCAACATAACCTCTCTTCATGATCTCTCTTATAGCCAGCAGATGCCCTAGCTTTATTTATTATTCGTACTGTGACATAACTACAGTCACGGTTGTATAACATTTCTATGCTTTTTTCTAAACAGCTTGGCTCAGTATACTCATTAATCATATATGAGTAGATACCAATTATAATAAAGAATAAGGTTAGCGATTATGAGAGAATTTGATTACGATTTGGATTATAAAGAGCTAGATTTGCGCGTTCAACCTGAATTGTATCGCGTTGGTCGCGGAGAGCAAGGCGTATTACTAGTAGAGCCTTATAAGTCTGAGATTTTACCCCATTGGCGTTTTGCGACTCCTGACATCGCCCGCGAGAGCAGTGAGGCTATCTATCAGATGTTTTTAGATTACTTGGCTGACGATGACTTCGTCGGTGCCGACATGGCGCGTAAATTCATCCAAATGGGCTATACCCGCGCTCGTCGCTATGCCAATCACAAAGGCGGCAAAAAGTATAAAGGGCCTGTACCCGATGATAAAAAAGGCCAAAGCGGCGCTCATGGACGTGATGAGTTGCCACGACAAACCGAAGACCCAGTCAAAGCAGAATCCGCACGAATTTTTAAAGTTAAATGGGATGAGTGCCGAGAGAATGAAGATTATCTAAGAATGAAAAAAGAGCATCGTGAACGCTATAAAGATGTCGAATAGTTGCTAACGCTCAAGATATTAAGCACAACAGATAAACTAAATTGACTGGTCTCAAAACACTACTGTGCTAAGGTATGGCCAATATAATAAATATAACGATTTTCAATAGTGAGGAATAATGAATAAGCAGCTTTTGATCTTTGATTTTGATGGAACGCTCATTGATAGCGTACCTGATTTGGCCGATGCAACCAACGCGATGCTAACCACGCTTGGTAAAGAGACTTACCCTATCGAGACGATACGCAACTGGATAGGAAATGGTTCACGATTGCTCGTAGAGCGCGCTTTAGTTGGTAAGGTAGAAGTAGCGGATGGCGAGCTAACGCTCGAGGAAGCCAATCACGCAGAGCAAATATTTTTTGAGGCTTATAAGAATCTTAGTGGTAGAAAAACCGTTGCCTATCCAGATGTCGATAGCGGACTCAAAAAACTGCATGCCGCTGGCTATACGCTGGCCTTGGTGACCAACAAACCCATTCGCTTTGTACCAAAGATATTGCAGTCATTTGGCTGGCAGGACTTGTTTAGTGAAGTAATGGGCGGTGACAGTTTACCGACGAAGAAACCCGACCCAGCACCCCTGCTGCATGTTTGTGACGCTCTTAATATCAGTACTGATCAAGCAGTGATGATTGGGGACTCTAGAAATGATATGTTGGCTGGTCAGAACGCCAATATGGACACGCTCGGCCTGTCTTATGGTTATAACTACGGGCAAGACATTCGTGAGCTAAACCCAACCGAGGCATTCGATCACTTTTCTGACTTGGTTGCTTGGATTATGAACGGTAGAGTTTAGTCTATATAAAGTCTATCTTTCATCACGGTGTAACTTTCTCAAATATAGATTATGCTTTACTACGATAGCTCAGCGCCTCAGATACGTGGGCGCTATCGATATCGGTACTGTTAGCCAGATCCGCGATTGTACGCGCTACTCTTAGCACTCGGTGGTAGCCACGCGCTGATAAATTTAGACGCTGCTGAGCAAGTTGCAATAACTGCTTTTCATTGTCGCCTAGCTGGATATATTCATCGATTTCACTAGGGCTAAGCTCATTATTAACCTTTTGCTGGCGCTGCATTTGATGCTGATGGGCGACTACTACGCGAGCCCGTACTTGCTTGGAAGTTTCACCTACCTGACTATTTTGCAGATCAGTAATCGGTAACGCAGGTACAGTGATATGCAAATCAATACGATCTAAGAGAGGCCCAGATAGTTTGTCTTGGTAGCGTTTTATCTGCTCAGGTCGACAGCGACAACGTCCTGATGTATCGCCATCATAGCCACATGGACAAGGATTCATCGCAGCAACCAGTTGAAAATTCGCCGGAAAGGTCATTTGAGAGTTAGCGCGACTAATCGTGATTTGTTTGGCTTCTAATGGCTGACGCAATACTTCCAACACACTCCGATCAAACTCCGGTAACTCATCTAGGAATAACACGCCTTTATTAGCTAGCGTAATTTCACCTGGTTTCGGCCGTGAGCCACCACCGACTAATGCTACAGCTGATATCGTATGGTGTACTTGTCTAAATGGCCGCGTCCCATAGTCATAATCGCTGTCTGCCACCGAATAGGTACTGGCAACCTCTAGCGCATCCTCATCACTTAAGTCTGGCAATATCGTTGGTAATCGTGATGCCATTAGCGTTTTACCTGACCCTGGTGGCCCTGTAAATAACAATGAATGACCGCCCGCAGCGGCAATCTCTAACGCGCGCCGAGCATGGTGTTGTCCTTTGACATCAGCTAAATCCACTTGATAGCCGACATGCTGCTGTGCAGGACTGGGCTGTACCACTGACAAACTTTCATAGCTTGCACTTGGATCAACTAGCGACTTCAGATGGTCACAAACTGCTTTTAGACTCGGTGCAGCTAGTATCGTTACACCATCAACGCGGCTGGCCTCACGACTATTATCAATCGGCACGATTAGTTGCGGTGTCATCGGCGGCGAGGTATCTGGTTTATTTTGGCCTTGTTCATTCGCTATTACTTGCGACAATGCTAATGCCAATTTCTCAGCTTTAATCGCTCGTGCGACTGCCAAACTACCAGTTATCTGTCGCAGATTGCCATTCAATGCTAATTCACCAATAAACTCAAATCCTGATAGTACTTCTGGCTCAAGCTGTCCGCTTGCTGCCAGTATGCCGATAGCAATTGGTAAGTCTAAACGCGCGCCATCTTTAGGTAAGTCAGCAGGGGCTAAATTGATCGTGAGGCGGCGGTTAGGAAACTGAAAACCTGAATTGAGAATGGCGGAGCGTACCCTGTCTTTACTCTCACGCACAGCGGCCTCAGGCAGCCCAACGATGGTCAATGCAGGTAGTCCTTGCGATAGATGCACCTCAATGATGACCTTTGGAGCATGCAGACCAACCACCGAACGGGTATAGACTTGGGCAAACGACATCAGCATCTTCCTAATACAGAGTGTCATTGATAATAAAGTATTATTTATCAACGCGCAAACGTCGTGTTTTATTGCTGGTGTAGAGAGAGTCACCAAAACCTCAGCGTCGTTCTGAGGTTTTTTATGTGTGAATGATAGCTCTATTTTAATATTTAAGAATACTCTCCGACCACCTCACTGCTAACAAGGATTTGTTATACTATCTATTATACATTTAGCGATACATACTGCTTCCAATGACGTATTCAAATCTTATTATCGATCATTCATAGGATTGAAAAATACACACCACATCTGAAATCATTTTTAATCCAGAAACCAGCAGTATCTAGAGTAAAAACGAGGAATATCGCATGACAGACTATTCAGAACAGAACGCTCAGCAGCCCTACAACCGTGCGGACGAGCTGCCCACGACTGTACGCCCTGTTATGCAACCTGACAACCCTTATGCCAGTACACGCGGCAGCATTACGAGCAAGCAGCTACCAGCATTTGATGAGGCAATTATCAATAAGTACAATCGCTCGGGACCGCGTTATACCTCTTATCCGACTGCTTTAGAGTTTACTCCAATACCGGATAGCTTTGAGGCTATCGGTCTTGAGACAAAAATCCTGCAGAGTCGCGAAGCGCGTGCTCCTTTATCGCTATATTTTCATATACCGTTCTGTCGCCACCTTTGCTACTACTGTGCTTGCAATAAGATTATTACCAAAAAAAATAGTGATTCTGGTGATTACTTACAGTATTTGATTGCTGAAATTACGCATAAGCGCCGCCTGTTATCTACGCCAGAAGGCAGCGACAAACCCTTGGTCAAACAACTACATTTGGGCGGTGGTACGCCAACGTTTTTGCATGACGAAGAGATGGTACAATTATGGGAATTTTTACAGACTCAGTTTGAGTTTTTGCCAGAAGATGAAGGTGACTATTCTATCGAAATTGATCCTCGCGAGCTGAGTGAAAACACTTTACAGATATTACGTAATCTCGGTTTTAACCGTATCAGCTTAGGTGTGCAAGATTTAGACGAAACGGTACAAATCGCCGTTAATCGTGTGCACTCAGCAGAGCTTATTGAAAGCGTGCTAATAGAAGCACGTGAGCTTGGTTTTCGCTCTATCAATATTGATTTGATTTATGGTTTACCGCATCAAACACCTGATACGTTGTACAAAACCGTAAATCGTATCATCAAGATGTCGCCAGATCGCCTATCAGTCTTTAACTATGCGCATTTGCCTGAGCGATTTAAAGCCCAGCGTCAGATAAAAGATGAAGACTTGCCCAGTCCAGCTGCCAAACTGACGATGCTCGGCAGTACTGTCAACACATTGACCGAAGCTGGCTATCAATATATCGGTATCGATCATTTTGCCAAACCGGATGACGAATTGGCTGTCGCACAGCGTGAAGGCAAATTACATCGTAATTTTCAAGGTTACACCATCATGGGTGATTGTGACTTATTGGGCTTTGGTGTCTCATCAATCAGTCAGATTTCTAATGCCAATACGCGCTATATTTTGCAAAACGATACTGATCTACAGAGCTATCAAGCCAAGATTAATATGGCGAAAATCAATCCAACTGTCATGCCCGCGGTAAAGTATATAAAAACCTCTATTAAGGATCGCTTGCGTGAGTACGTCATCATGAACCTACTGTGTCATGATTATCTAGATTTTAAAGATGTGAATCAAAAATTTGGTATCGATGCCATCACCTATTTTATTAATGAGATTCAGCAGTTGGGCGCTATGCAAGACGACAGACTGATTGATATGGATGCAGCAGGTATTCGCGTCTTACCCAGAGGTCGCTTGCTTGGCCGTAATGTCGCTATGGTATTTGATGAATACTTGGACAAGAAACACCAAAACCGCTTTTCGAAAGTTATCTAAGTTAGCGAGTCATTCGTCAATTATTAAACATAAAAAAGACCTCAAACGAGGTCTTTTTTTAATAGCGCTATGATTTCTTACACTTTTAATTTATCACCGACCATACCTTTTACGGTACTTAAGATATCTGCTGGTAGTACCACCATTTTAGAGTTGTCAGATTCAGCCAACTCTCGTATCGCTTTGATATATTGCTCACCAAGTAAGTATACAATCGGCATCTCTTCCTCACCCATTGCGCTAGTAATCAAACGAATCGACTCTTCAGAACCTCTGGCTAGTACCACTTGCGCTTCAGCATCACGGCGTGAAGCCTCCAAGCGACCATCCGCTTCTAAGATAGCAGCTTGCTTTTGACCATCAGCACGGGTCACGGTTGCACGGCGTAAACGCTCTGCCGCTGCTTGCTCTTCCATGGATGCTTGCATGGTCTGCGAAGGATTAATATCTTGAATCTCTACTGTCTTAAGGGTAATACCCCAATCTGCGATATCTTCTGAAATTGCATGTTTGAGCTTGGTTTTGATCTCGTCACGACTGGACAATGCACTATCAAGATCCATCTCACCAATGATTGAGCGCAATGATGTTTGCACCAGATTACGGATACCATACTCATAATCTTCGATACCGTAAACCGCCTTGTCAGGACGCACGATATTAATATAAGCGACAGCGTTTGCAATGATAACGACGTTGTCACGAGTAATGACTTCTTGTGACGGGATATCGAGTACGATGTCCTTGGTCGTTACTTTATAAGCCACATCATCTACATAAGGGATGATGAGGTTGAGTCCAGGCTCTAGCGTTTGGCTATATTTGCCCAGTCTCTGCACTACCCATTTATAACCTTGCGGTACAATACGTACGCCTTTAAACACGGTGAATACCACCAGTGCAATCAATACCACCATGACAATACTAAAGCTTTCCATAACTCATCCCTTATTATTATACCTGCATACTTTTATGCATCGCTGCCTGCGCTTTTGTACTGCTCACAATCAGCTCGTTACCAACAATATCAGTCACTACCACTCTATCGCCGATTGCCACCTGCTCCCCTCTCGTACGGCACATCCATTCAGCCGCACCAACGATAGGAACACTAAATCTAACCGTGCCAGCTTTATCTAGCTGCGGTGACACGATAATCATGCCGACTTCACCAACTATGACACTACCGCCTAGCCCAGCTTTGGTACGATCTACTGACAACGGTTTGATAAACTTAAACCAAGCCAGTAAGAACACAGCAGAGAGCACTAACCAGACGATAATCTGAACAGAAATAGAAATAGGTAGCAGCCATGATAGCGCTGCAACGATGATGGCAGCGGCACCAAACCACAGACTGGCAAACGTCGGTACAAACATCTCAACGATTAGTAATAGGAAGCCTAATACTAACCAATGCCAAGGTTCAATCATCCAAAGTATCTCCATCCTTGCCACCATTCCTATCTTTATCATTCCAGTTTTTAATGTAGCACATTTTTAAGGATAACAACGCTTTAACGATAATGATATATTACTTATTAGGTACTGATAAGTTGCTAACTTAAAGGCCTCAACATAAATTTTAAGCAAAAAAAAACGACCACTTAAAGTGATCGTTCTATTGACTGAATTCAAATCTATACTAGAATTTGAAATGTGCGCCTAATGTAAAGCCATTTACATCTACATCATCGCCATCAGCGTCAATAGTAGGATAAACGTTGTACATAACCTCCATAGTTGCCATAGGGGTAATGTTGTATCCGAGTCCTAAACCACCAGCTATACCTGTGTCAGAATAGCTAAAACTTTCATCTTCCTCATCGATATCAGTATTAAAATCATCTACATCAATTTTATTTTTAGCAACGCCTAGACGACCCTTCGCATACAAAGCGGTATTGGGGAACATATAGTCATAAGTAGCGTATAAACCGTAAACATCAGCGCTATATTCTGAAGTTCCAGACTCATCTTTAAAGGCATCAGCATCACCAGTGGTTAAATATTCAGCTTCAATACCAAACTCTGGAGTAAACTTATAACCACCATAAACACCATATGACACTGCATTATCATCCACATCGTCTGGACTATACTGACCAATTTTTACACCAGCATACGGCTGACCTGTGTAATTCATTGCTGCCTGTGCGCTCATTGTCATTACTGAGCCAGCGATTACTGCGATTAAAGCTTTTTGTAGATTTTTCATGTACTTTTCTCAACTTTATGTTTAGTAGAAAAACAACTTTCTAGTTATCAGATTTTACTGAACTATTTTTCACTAGATAGCAGTGTCAGTATCATACCAAACTGTTCGATAAAGTAAACATATGTTTTATATAATTTTAAGCAAAAAAACGACCACTTAAAGTGATCGTTTCTTTGTTATAACTGTTTAGCTAAAAGCTTATTTTCTAAATAATTAGAATTTTAGCTGTGCGCCAACAGTCATAAGGTCTGCATCGCTACCTAGCATGTCGTATTCAGCTTCAACACTGAAGTCAGAGTTTACTGCGTAACCAAGACCTACACCACCAGCGATGTTAGTATCGTCGTCTGAGAAATCAGAAGCGCCAGCAAAGTTAGTGTTGTTAGCTTCTACTTCAGTTTTTGCAACACCTAGTTTACCTTTTGCGTATAAGCCACTATTTGGGAATGCATAACGGTAAGTACCATAAGCGCCGTATGTCTTAGCATCAATGTCGCCGCCTCTATAGTCAGCATCATCTGAACCTACGTATTCTGCTTCGATACCGAAGTTAGGATCAAAGTTATAACCAGCAGTTACACCGTATGCAGTTGGGTCATCAGCGCCATCAACATCTAGATCGAACTGACCAACTTTAGCAGCAACATATGGCTGACCTGTGTAGCCGTTGCCATAGTTAACAGCAGCTTGTGCACCTACAGAAAGTAAAGAACCAGTTGCTAGTGCAAGTATTGTTTTTTGTAGAGTTTTCATTATTAGCTCCTTAAAAGAAATTTGGACAAACAAGTTATTTGTTTATATTGGCCTTGTGGCCCTATCGCCTTGTCTGCTAACGATGAATACATAGTAACAAACTATTTCAGACACTCTGTCAGTGTTTAATGGTATGAGAGTTAAGATTTGAAAGCGTTTATCAGTGTATGGGTTACAAAGGCCTAGATATGAAACCTTTTGTTACATCCACCTAGTTTATGCAATAATCCGTACTCATTTCACAGTTTTCTTGCTAGACAAATCGGCTAAACATGGCTGATATAACAATAATTAGAGAGAAAAAATGCAAAATTCCATCACTGAGCGCTTGCAAACTGCACTTGCAGACTTAAAAGCAAAGCAGCAGTACCGTCAATTACCAAACCTGCAGCACGATGGCCGATACGTCGTTAGTGCAGGTAAGGCTTTACTTAATATTGCGAGTAATGATTATCTTGGCTTAGGCGGCGATACCGAGATGCAAGCTGAGTTTCTTACTCAAGTGGGACAGCTATCTACTACGCACACTCCTAAAATGAGTGCCACTTCCTCACGCCTACTCACAGGCAATGATATACAGTTAGAAGCTCTAGAAGAAGAACTGCAAAACTGGTATCAAAGCGCCATAGAAAAACAGAGTTCAACCAACTCCAAGTCGGTTCTGGTGTTGAACAGTGGCTACCATGCCAACCTAGGTATCTTGCCAGCATTAACAACTTTGCCAGTCAAAACACTCATTTTGGCTGACAAGCTAGTACATGCCAGCATTATCGATGGAATGCGCTTGAGCCAAAGCAAAATTGTCACCTATCGTCGTTACCGGCACAACGATTACGGGCATTTGGCCAAGTTTATTGAACAAGCAGACGAGACGGTTGAACGCATCATTATTGTCACCGAGAGTATATTTAGTATGGATGGTGACCGTGCTGACTTGGCTCAACTAGTACAATTAAAATCCAGAGATGCTCGTATTGAGCTGTATGTCGATGAAGCACATGCTGTTGGAGTGCTTGGCGATACAGGTCTAGGATTGGCGGAAGAAACGCATACCTTGGCTGATATTGACTATTTGGTGGGTACCTTTGGTAAAGCATTTGCTTCAATGGGTGCTTATATCATGTGTGATGAAGTCGTCAAACAATGGCTGATCAATGCCATGCGTCCGCTGATTTTTAGTACCGCACTCCCTCCGATAAACCATGCATGGACACGATTTATTTTAGCAAAGATGCCGACCTTAACTGATCAACGTGCGCATCTAGCCCAGCTATCTACCAGACTTAGTCAGGCCATTGACCCACGGCACCGTGTATCGCCAACCTTGCAAGAGATATACTACCAATCCCCTATCGTTCCTTATATATTAGGCGATAACGTAAGTACCCTTGCCAAAGCGCAACAGTTGCAAGCAGCTGGATTTTACGCGCTACCTATCAGGCCGCCTACTGTGCCTGCAAACACTGCTCGCATTCGCTTAGTCATGAACGCCAAACTGACTAACGAAGACTGCGAGCGATTGATACAGCAGTTGTAACCTTATCGTTTGACACAAACTTTACTCCTACTATTAATAGACAACTGGCGCACTTGGACATAATAAAGCCTATGACAACATTCGACACAGCTGGCGACCTCAGTGTTAGAAAACAAACCATCGCTCGCCACTTTGCCAATGCAAGCGACTATGACCAGCATGCCAGTATTCAGCAGATCGTTTGTCAGTATTTATTAGACAGTATTGCTCATACCAAGCAAAGTAGTGTGCTAGAAGTGGGTGCAGGCACAGGGCAAATGACGTGCCTAATCGCTGATCATATTCAAAGCCAGTATTGGCTTATTAATGAGTTATGTACTGAGCAAAGTGCTACATTGCAATCAATACTGCCAACTGCTGACGTAATGATTGGCGATGCTGAAACGATAAATTTAGCAGAAAATCATAGCTTGATAATCAGTGCTAATGCTGTGCAATGGTTTGATAATCCGTTGAGTTTCGTCACGCAATCAGCGCAGCGGTTAAAATCAGGAGGACAGCTAGTCTTTAGTACTTTTACGCCCAATAACTTTTTGCAAATTAAGACTCTTACTGGCCAAGGACTTCACTATCCAGATATTGATGAATGGCAATTAGCATTAGATAGTGCTGGCTTTAAGAATATCGAACTTTCTATTAAACGCTTTGATTTACCATTTCCTACTCCCTACGCTATCCTAAAGCATATGAAACTCACTGGCGTATCGACCAATCAAACGCAAGCTAAATCAGAAGATACTCAAAACTTTATATGGACCAAATCGCGTCTACAGCAATTTGAGTCAGACTATTGGCAGCAATTTTCAGAAAAGAATGACACAGGACAGCTCGTAGTTAATTTGACCTATGAAGTGCTAATAGTGAGTGCATTTAAACTATAAGCACGTAACTTATTAATAGAAACAATAGCTAGCAGAAATAGTAACCGATAAAAAAATAGCCATAAAAAAACGCACCCCAAAGGATGCGTTTTTTAATTTAACTAGTTATCGATTTGTATCGACTATACCATTTTCAAAAACTTGAGTAGCAAGGAAAACGAGCGTAAGTACTACATTAAGTAGACTAAGCGAGTTTGACGCAGCTAATCGTGTTTTTGGATTTGGTATTATTTTTTGTCTTCGTCTACTTCAGTGAACTCAGCATCGACAACGTCGTCATCAGCTTTGTTGCTACCAGCATCGTCAGCACCTTGTTGGAACTGGCTTGGATCCATACCTTCCGCACCAGCGCCGCTATCAGCGTAGATTTTTTGGCTGATTGGCAAGAATGCATTATCTAATGCTTTAAGCTTAGCTTTGATTTCGTCATGATCATCTTCTTTCGCTGCGGCTTCAAGCTCAGTGATAGCAGATTCTACTGTTGATTTTTCTTCATCAGTGACTTTATCTTCTGCTTCTTTTAGCGCTTTTTGTACGGCATGAATACGACCATCTGCTTCGTTACGAACTTGCGCTAGGTTAGCGAACTTCTCATCTTCAGCAGCATTGGCTTCTGCATCGCGAACCATTTGTTCGACTTCTTCGTCCGACAAACCAGAATCCGCTTTGATTTGGATACTTTGTGCTTTACCAGTACCTTTATCGGTTGCAGAGATATTCATGATGCCATCAGCATTGATGTCAAAAGACACTTCGATTTGCGGTAAGCCACGTGGTGCTGGTGGAATATCCGTCAAGTCAAAACGACCAAGCATTTTGTTTTGATTAGCGATTTTACGCTCACCTTGATATACCTGAATCGTTACAGCTGGCTGGTTGTCTTCAGCAGTCGAGAATACCTGTGATTTCTTAGTAGGAATCATGGTATTTTTCTCGATAACTGGTGTCATAACACCGCCCATCGTTTCGATACCTAGGGTCAATGGCGTTACATCAAGTAGCAATACGTCAGTTTTGTCACCAGACAATACGGCACCTTGAATCGCTGCACCAGCTGCAACTGCTTCATCAGGGTTCACGTCTTTACGTGGCTCTTGACCGAAGAAGTCTTGTACTTTTTGCTGTACTAGTGGCATACGAGTCTGACCACCGACCAAGATTACATCGTTGATGTCGCCAATTTTTAGGCCAGCATCTTCAAGTGCAGTCTTACAAGGACCCATTGTACGTTGTACTAATTCTTCAGTTAGGCTCTCTAGTTTCGAGCGGCTGATAGTAACAACCAAATGCTTAGGACCACTGCTATCAGCAGTGATATATGGTAAGTTTACTTCAGTGCTTTGTGCACTTGATAGCTCAATCTTCGCTTTTTCTGCCGCTTCTTTTAGACGCTGCATCGCAAGAGAGTCACCTTTTAGGTTCACGTCTTGCTCTTTTTTGAATTCAGCAACTAAGAAATCAATCAATGCTGAGTCAAAGTCTTCACCACCTAGGAAAGTATCACCATTGGTCGCTAGTACTTCGAATTGTTGCTCACCGTCTACGTCTGCTATTTCGATAATTGAGATATCGAAAGTACCACCACCCAAGTCATATACAGCAACAGTGCTATCGCCTTGCTTCTTGTCCATACCATAAGCAAGTGCAGCAGCAGTTGGCTCATTGATGATACGTTTTACGTCTAGACCAGCGATTTTACCCGCATCTTTAGTTGCTTGACGCTGTGAGTCATTGAAGTAAGCAGGTACAGTTACAACCGCTTCAGTCACGCTCTCACCAAGATAATCTTCTGCTGTTTTTTTCATTTTTTTCAAGATTTCAGCAGAAACCTGTGGTGGCGCAAGCTTTTTACCGTTGATTTCTACCCACGCATCGCCGTTGTCTGCTTTAGCGATTTTGTAAGGGACCATGCCGATATCTTTTTGTACGACTTTGTCATCAAAACGACGACCGATCAAACGCTTGATCGCAAACAAAGTGTTGCTTGGGTTGGTTACTGCTTGACGCTTAGCTGACTGACCAACAAGCGTTTCGTCATCTTTATAAGCGACGATCGATGGTGTTGTACGAGTACCTTCAGCATTTTCGATGACTTTAACTTTGTCACCTTCCATTACTGCTACACACGAGTTAGTAGTACCTAAATCAATACCAATTACTTTACCCATAATCAATTGCTCCTAATTTGTTTTTAACTATAAATACTTATTTATCCAGACCGTAGTCGGTCACTTGTTGCTATATATCGGTTTACCCGTCGTATTTTTCAAGGCGATAATCACGCAAAAACTGTGTTTCATGTCATTTTTTGTGAAAAACCTTCATATTAGTAGGGTTTAGCCCTAAAAATATTACTGACCAACACGAACCATAGCTGGACGTAATAGACGACCGTTTAGGCTATAGCCTTTTTGTAAGACCGTACCCACTGTATCTGCCGCTGCTTCTGGGTCAATACCCACTGCTTCATGGAAGTCAGCGTTGAATTTTTCGCCTTGTGGATCGACCACTTCTACGCCGTTTTTGGTCAATACCGCAACCAATGCTTTGTGCGTTAATTGCACACCTTCAGCGACTGGATCATTGGCATCGGCATTTTCGATAGCGCGCTCTAAGTTGTCAACGATGTCTAACAATTCTTTAGCAAATTTCTGTAGCGCAAACTTTTTGCTTTTATCCGCTTCTTGCTCCATGCGTTTTTGCGCATTGTAAGCTTCAGCATTAGCACGTGCAGTACCTTCTTTGGCTTGTTTTACTTCGCCTTCTAGCTCAGCAATACGCGCTTTGAAAGTATCAAGGTTGATTTCGTTTTCGATAGTCGTTTCTTCACCTGAATTATTCTGTGGATCAAACTCTTTCATGGTTTCTTCTAAGATACTGTCATTGTGATCAATATTCTCATGTGCCACATTTTGGTCAAGATTTTCGTGGTTCGGGTTTTGCTCGCTCATGATAGCTCCTTGGAATTTCAATAATGAAGATTAAGAGACGGCACAGTAGACCGAATAATTACTAGTCCTACTATGCCATTATTAAATGCTCGATGTTTCTGACTCATTGTTTTTTTAATACGCTTCAATAGCTGCTTGATAAAGGTGATAAGGACAAATTTCAAGCCTAGAGCAAAGGAATTTTTACCATTTATGACAAATATTCGTGAAGTGTCATTAATACGATGCGTCAAACATTTTTGTTCCATGTCAATAAATCTCAATATTCATTCACAAAAAGAACAAAAAACCGCTATTTATTCCAATTGCTTTACGCTTATTAATCAAGCTATTACCAAACGATACCCTATTACTCTGCTAGCTATTTTATCATTGCTATAAATATTATCGCCTACACTCAAATGCACGCTGAAAATCATTTATGAGAGCTGTTATGTCTAATTCAAAAAATTTATCTATCAATACTTTGCTTAATAAAGCATTGATGACATTGCACCTAGCGTCAAAAGAACATCCAGCGTCAAAAGAGTCATCAAGTCAAGATACAGAAGCATATGACTCATTAGAAAAACGTTTGAGCATTAAAGAGAAACTACTCGCTTATAACCCTGTGGCAAACTATCAGCCGCATACATTGCACTATGCAATGAAAAGTCTCGGTTACTTACCAGACCCTGTTTTAGAAGGGGTGATTGGTTACCTTAAAGGCCCTAATTCAAAACAATATCTGCATGCAAACGCTCACCTGCGTCTTATCCTTGCGGTAAATAGCTACCTCAAAACACCGTTAGAGCTAACCCCAATGCCGGAGTTGCGTGAGAGATTTACTGCTGATGCGGTAGCCATGCAGTCACCTAGAGTATGGCAGCAATCCAATACGACTATGCTAAGCAATATAAAGCCCTTCACTAAAAAAAATGATTCACCTGTTAGTTGGAAAGATGAAACGATTGCCAATGCAGATGATGGCGACATGACTGTCCGTTGTTATAAAGCCGGTGGCAAAAAATCTGGTTTTAGAAGAAAACGTATCCATAATCCCGACGAAACAGTCATGCTGTTTTTTCATGGTGGCGGGTTCTGCATTGGTGATGTCGATACACATCACGAGTTCTGTCATGCGGTCTGTGAGCAGACTGGCTGGTCTGTGGTTAGTGTCGATTATCGCTTAGCACCTGAATGCCCTGCTCCAGCAGCATTGAAAGACTGTATCACTGCATATGCTTGGTTGGTTGAAAACTCTGACAAATTAGGTGCGTTACCCTCTCGTATCGTTTTAGCAGGTGATAGCGCAGGTGGTGGTCTATCAACTTTAATTGCGCAGCAGCTGACCGCACCGAGCAAAAGCGCATGGGCAGACCTAGGGATAGATGGTCAGAAAATGTTTAATCTATTAGAAAAACTACCCGAACCTCTAGCGCAGATGCCTTTGTATCCAGTCACTGATATTGAAACGGATTATCCTAGTTGGGAGCTATACGGCGAAGGTCTACTATTAGATCATGCTGATGTAGCAGTATTTGATGCTGCTTGTTTGGAAAATAGCCCACTGCCTCGCTTGCATATACTGAATTCACCTATGCTGGGTGATAATAGTAAAGTTTGCCCAACTTATATTGTAGCTTCTGAGCTCGATGTATTACGTGACGAGGCATTTGCTTATGCAAAGCAGTTGAAAGGTTACGGCGTTGCTGTAGAGACCTATACTGTGCTTGGTGCACCGCATGGCTTTATTCACTTTATGAGTGTTCACCAAGGTCTTGGACAAGAGACAAACAATATCATTCATGGGTTTAGCAGCTTTGTACGTGAGGTCATCAGTACACAATCCCAGTTAGCTGCATAGACCGCTTGCTAGCTAATTATCGATTTGTACAATTAATTTGTATTACCAGATAGCGTAATCAACCAAATCTCTGAGCGCGATCCCAATCGAAAGGGAATGCCCCAAAAACCATAGCCAGAGGACACGACGAAGTGTCCTTTACCAATCTGCTCATAGCCATAGCCTAATCTATTAATAGCATTGACGATGAAATTAGCGGGGAATACTTGACCGTTATGAGTATGTCCTGAGACTTGTAAATCTATAGGTAATTGACTGTGATTATCTATATCACTTGGTCTATGGTCTAACAATATCACTGGTTGCGACGTATCTACTTGCGCAAGCAGCTCGGTAGTTGCTACACGCTGACGTTTATGATTATCAAAACGTCCAACTAACCATACTGGTTGACCCTCGTGCTCGATACAGAGCACCTCATCGTTCAACAGTTGTATACCTGCATTTTGCAGCGCTTCGCTAATAGGTCGCTCATGACCATACAAATCATGATTACCCAATGTCGCATAGACACCACGTGGTAGACTACTGCACAATTCTGCTAGGTTTTGTTCCATATGATATTCATTAAAGGCCTCTGTATTATCATCCATAATATCCCCTGGCATCAGCAGCATATCTGCGCCAGAGCGAATCATAAGTTCATGCAATCTATCTATGGCTTTTACACCAAATAATCGCCCGATATGCAAGTCACTAGCGACTGCAATGCGTAATGGCTTGGCCAAAGGTTTATCTATATTAATAGACAGCTTGCGTATAACAGGAGCATAGGCGCTATATAATGAATAAATAAATAGTCCTATAAATAGGAATAGCGCTAGTACTCTTAGACCTATAGCCATCTCATTCGATTGGTGCAACGTACTGCCTGACAAGGCAATGACCAGTAGATACCCTCCGTAGAGTAGACTCACTGCCAACGCCGTCAATATCATAAAGTGCATGATTAATATCCAGCCGCTAACCCAGCGATAACTGTTGGCAAATGCTCTCTTTACGCTCAATACTAATAGACCATTAGTAATAATAAATACACTCGCCCATATCCTTGTCTGTAATGCTGGCGTTATCCAAGGCTGAAGCCACCACTGTATACTTAATACTGTACCTAAGCTAAATAACTGTAATAGCATAAAGATAGTGAAGAAAAATGCGTAACGCATGGACTGACCTTAGACATAAACACGGTTCAATAATTGATTATCAGAAGATGGTTTGTAATGTTTCACATGAAACAACACCCATATAACTATTTTTGGTTTTCTAATGCTTGCTGGAGTGTCGAGTGTTTGAACGAATAACCTGCATCCAATAGCGCTTGTGGCAGCACCTTTTGACCATCAATAAGTAACGTGGACATTTCGCCAAACATCAGCTTAAGCAAAAACTCTGGTAAAGTGAAAAATGTTGGGCGATGTAGCCACGAACCAAGTGCTTTGGTAAAAGTATGATTGGTCACAGGATTTGGAGCGGTAAGGTTATATACGACTGTATGTGTATCATTTGCGGTACCTCTTGCAGTCTTGATAGTGCTGTCACTAACAAGTGCATTGTCTTGGGCTAAGCTTTCAATGTGATTAACGTCTGATTCTTTAGTAAGTTTAAGCTGCTGCTCGATAATAAAGATGACCGCATTGACCCAATCTTCACGGCTGATCCAGCTCATGATTTGCTGTCCATTACCCAACTGACCACCGACACCAAATTTAAATGGTAGTAATAATTTAGCCACCATACCACCTTCAGGATGGATGACTATACCTGTTCTGACGATAGCCACAGGAACATCGTGATCGGTTGCTTTAAGTGCTAATTGCTCCCATTCATCACATAATGTATGAGCAAAATCTGTCTCATAATCGCTGTTTTCAGTCAGTGGCTTATCGCCTTGTGTACCATACCAGCCGATTGCTGATCCGCTCACCAGTAACTTAGGTTTTGTGCTAGTACGTGCGATAAAATCTAGTATCGACTGAGTAGGTTTGATACGGCTCGCCATCAACTGTTCTTTTCGCTCATCGCTCCAACGAGAGTCAGCAATCCCAGCACCTGCCAAATTCAATATGACATCAAAGCTCATATCAGACATCGCAAGCTCGTCATAAGTCATCATATTGATATCATCGGGATGTGATTGACCGCTATCACGAGTTAGCCAAGTAATCGTCACGTCTTTATTTTGCGCGCGAGACTGTGCCATTAACTCTCGGCTAAACGCACTTCCCAAAAACCCTGAACCACCACTGATCAAAATATTCATACCCTACTCCCTATATGCCTCAAATATCACCACTATGACTTATCGTTGAATTACTTATTGCTGAAGTACTTATCGTTCAATAAAAACCAGACCGTTACAACCATCGTCTGCTTTTTTGTGGTTTTTATCAAAACGACTTTTACATGCTTTTGGTAAAGGAAAGTGAGCAAATAGGCAGGCTAGCAAATGGTTAATCTGTAAACGCTCAAGTAAATAAGGCACAGCGACACCTATCACTTTGCATTGCAAGCAATCGCTTCTGAAAAGTTTAAGAGTTTGTATAGAGAGCGCTATCGAACGACGAAACCTGTCGTTGCGTCACGAATTTGGCTAGGCAAGGTATAACCTAAGGTATCGCCCTGCAAATAACCAATTTGCTCATCGAAATAAGCATAGGCGGTATCAAAAGTACTAGCAGGCGTTTGTCCTGATGGGTTGCAGCTTGTAGAAACCAATAGCCCAAATGGGTTCTGCTCACTGACCATCTGCTGACAAAGCTGACGAACTGTAGGGTGCGAGATAACTCGAACAGCAATAGTCTGATGCTGACCCGTAATCCACATGGGCACAGTGCTTGCAAGCGACTGAGAAATCGGTAATAACCAAGTATGTGCTTGGCGATTGTGCTGTTCGTCTCCGCTATCGTCTGTCTGCCAGCTATCAATAATCTGCTGGCGCTGAACATCATCTAAGGATGCTAGCAAAGGTGCTAAGCGAGACACACTATCAGTGACGACTATCATGCCTTTGGCTTGTGGACGTTGTTTGATATCCAAAATACGCTGAACAGCTGCTTGGTCATAAGGGTCGCAACCAATACCCCAAACGCTTTCTGTGGGGTACGCGAGCAGTTGTCCTTCTTTTAGCCACTTAGCAGCTTGGATGGCAGAATTAGTAATAAGAGGTGTAGGTTGGCTCATGACTTAAATGGTTCGTAGAAGTAGATTCTAATAATACCACAAGAAAGATATTGTCTAGGAGAGTCTATAACTAAGGGCTATCTATGCCAGTGTCCAATAAGGAATATTTGCAATATTTTAAATGCGTAAATATCGTCCACCTTGTTCGCTGATAAGACCCATTAACTCAAGCTCCATTAGCTGACCAATCAACTGCGGCGGTGCAAGCTTGGTTGCACTAATAAGCGCATCTAAATCTTGCCCATGCCAGTCAAGCTGCTCATAAATTGCAGCTAAATTCTCAGGCACAATGACTGTGCTGCGCGCAGGCTTTATATCAGAGGATGGTTGCTGGCTAGTAGATTTGATTGATTTTTTCTCTATATCAAACGCATCGGAAGTCTGATTAATATTAGAGTGATTACTAATAGAATTGGTAGCGTTCGCTGTTCTATAAGCGCCTTTATCATAGTCAAGCTGACCGTTGACGTCTTCTAGTACTTGCTGAGGATGATAAACCAAGGTCGCACCTTCACGTATTAAATGATGGCAACCTTCTGCATTGCTATTGTCAATATGACTGGGAATGGCAAAGACCTGTTTACCTTGTTCAGACGTGAGACGTGCTGTGATAAGCGAGCCGCTTTTGATTGTCGCTTCCGTTACGATGGTCGCGAGACTCAGCCCAGCTACCAAACGATTGCGACGCGGAAAAGTATGTTTATGCGGCTGAGTGTGTGGTAGTAGCTCACTAATAATGCAGCCACCTTGCTCAACAATTTGAATAAATAACTGATCTCGATGATTGGGATAGTTCACATCGATCCCCGTACCCATTACACCAACCGTCCGTCCATGATAGTCAGGGTCTGCCTGTGCTAATGCACCTAAATGTGCGCGTTTATCTACACCCATAGCTAGACCGCTAGTAACGATATACCCTGCTTGCGCTAAATACTGCGCCATATCAAACGTGATTTTTTGCGCATGCGCGGTGGGTTTTCGGCTACCTACTATAGCGATTTGTGCTTGATGTAGGCGCGCGCTATTCCCACGATAAAACAATAAAGGCGGTGGGTCGTAGATTTGTGAAAGTTGGGCAGGATAATCGGCGTCATCAGCGAATAGCAAGCCATAGCGCCCATCTATCAATGCTAGCTGAATCTTATCGATATTGGCGAGTGTTTGCTCTGGCTGTTCATGACGTTTGAGATGGGTATGGTGAATACCGAGCTGCTTCCATGCCTCTACTTTGGCTTGCCAAGCAAGCTGCGGATAACCGAAAGAAGTGATCAGTTTGTGATAAGCAGATAACGACGCATTCACCTCGTACCACAGCGCTAAGATAGCGCGCTGATCGTCGGATAAAGAAGAGGTGACTGCCGTCATTGTCATCTGTCTCGTATAGGCAAGCTTAGATTAGTATTTATTTCAATATATTGCTTAATACAGCCTTATAGCTATTTATAAATAAGGAGGTGGTAATAACTGATCGCCAATATTAAGTGGTAGCTCAGAGTCTAGTACATAAGCATAACTGATGTGGTCAAAGGTATTAAAAACCATTACCATACCGCTAGGCTCGTTTGGTAGACGGACTGGTGTGTCATTATCTTTAGTATCACGTACCAAAGGCCCTTTTTGATAAACCGTCAGCACATCACCAGGCTTAGCACCTTGTAAGCTACCCAAATTGATGGCGACCACACTCCCCTTCGCAGCCGAGCTGATAGAGTCCATCACACGTACGATCATACCGCCGCGACTAACACTTGCAGGCGTTGGATAAAAGACAGGAGGAATAGCGTTGTCTAATTCTACAAATACACGATCCCCTTCACGCACTTCTTTGCCATAGCTATCGATAAGCTGCAAGCTAGTCACACCATTACTTTCTGTAGAAGTAACAAGACCAGTCGCTACCTGCGTAACTTCTAAACCCATCACTTCTTGAGTTTTGGGGTCTACATATAGCTCACCCTCACGGTAGACTCCGTAACGCTGACCCACGATAAGCGGTACGCCTTTAGCATAGACTTTATCACCGCTCGCAGTAATCAAGTTACGGTTTTTAGAAGCCAAAATATAAGGCGTGGTATTAAAGTCTTGAGGATTAACGATAAGTGTTTTATCAAGCCAATGCTGAATAGCAGATAATGGAATAGGAGGAACACTGTTAGCCGTCGAGGTAAGAGCCACAGTACTTGTACTTACATTCCCAGTAAGCTGCTTTTCAACGCCAGCACAACCTTCACCTGTATCAACACCAATTAGCGTTTTACCTTGAATCACACAAAGGATGAGAACATCATTAGGGTAAATAAGGTTTGGATTTTTAATTTGTTTATTAGTGGCCCAAATTTCTTTCCAACGCCAAGGGCTATCTAGATAACGACCTGAGATATCCCATAATGTATCGCCTTTTTTCACGATATAACGATTGGGTGCATCTGCCTTGATAGTAGGTGGTGGATTGTTTGCGTGGGCTGTGGTCATCAACATGGCACTACTAAACGTCGTAATTAACAGTGCTTTTGCTATCTTTTTTAAGCTCATCTTCATCGTTATATCCACAATATGTACCACTGTGCTTGTCATAAAGAACCGTACTTAACTTATCACTGTAAAAACACTTTAAATTAATAAAAATTTAACTATATCAGTAACTTATTAATAAAATTCTTATGAAAATTATAGGGTAACTGTTCAGTGTAATTGGCTAGAATAATTCCTAAAAAAGCGCCTAGCACGATGATGACTTGCTGACGCCGTTTCTAATATTACAATTATATCTACCATAACACAATCATAAACACTTTATTACAATGGTGTAACCTTTACGCGGATACTTTTCTTTATCAATGATGAGTCTAAAGACCGTAGTTACTTAAGCAGGATTCGGCGTGACATGTTGGCGGATTTGTTCAGCAACCAGTTCAGCCTTATTATCCAGTACCACTACGTGCTGCGGTAAATCTTCTAACCCTTCAGTATGCGCTGGACGCTCAATGTCTATTTGACCTACTGCTTCCACAATAGTATCCGCAAATTTAACGGGTAATGCCGTCTCTGCACAAACGATGATTTCGCCATCTAGCTGTAGCTCTTTGGCAACTTTAATCCCGTCTGCGGTATGTGGATCAACCAATTCACCATGCTGCTCATAAAGCGCTTTGATAGTCTGCAAGCGATCGTTATGAGTAGATTTACCCGCAGCAAAACCGTAACGCGTATTAACCGCTTCCATCAAGTCAGACAAGTCAAAGCCTCGACCTGATTTTACGCCGTCAAACAATTCATGAACGCGTGCGCTGTCTTTTTCCAATAATAAATAAACAAAACGCTCAAAGTTAGATGCTTTTGAAATATCCATTGACGGGCTTGAAGTGATATAGGTTTTTTCAGTCGGACGCGGCTGATAAGCGCCTTGATTAAAGAAGTCGTTCAACACGTCATTTTCATTGGTTGCAACAATCAGACGGTCAATTGGCAGTCCCATTTCACGAGCGATGTGACCAGCACAAATATTACCGAAGTTGCCTGATGGTACGCTAAAGCTGACTTTTTCATCGTTGCTCGTCGTAACCGCAAAGTAAGCTTTAAAGTAATAAACAATCTGCGCTAGGATACGACCCCAGTTGATAGAGTTTACTGTGCCTAGGTTATAAGCGGCTTTAAACTCAGCATCTTGCTGTAGCGCCTTAACGATGTCTTGGCAATCATCAAACATCCCATCGATCGCAATGTTATGAATATTAGTATCCGTCAAGCTATACATTTGCGCACGTTGGAACTCACTCATTTTGCCGTGTGGAGATAGCATAAAGACTTCGATGTTCTCTTTGCCGCGCAATGCATACTCTGCTGCACTACCCGTGTCACCACTTGTTGCACCGATGATCGTAATACGTGCGTCTTTTTTCTTAAGTACATACTCAAAGGCATTGCCTAAGAACTGCATGGCAACGTCTTTAAATGCCAATGTTGGACCGTTTGATAATCCTAGAATATATAAATTGTCTTCGAGCTTGCGGACAGGAACAATCTCGTCAAAGCCAAACACATCAGCAGTGTAAGTACGCTCAATAATATCTTGCAAATCAGCCACAGGAATATCTGTCGCAAAACGCTGCATAATCGCCATCGCAAGCTGTGGATAGCTGAGCGTACGCCACTCATCAAGCGTTGCACTATCGATGTTTGGATAATGCTCAGGCAACATCAAACCACCATCTGGGGCAAGACCCATCAAAAGCACATCACTAAAATCCATTGGCGCTGTCTGACCACGGGTACTGATATATTTCATTAGATTGTCCTGTCTACAATAATGTTATTCAATAGTTAAAAACGGTTTATTCAGCAGTTTTCTGTAGCAACGCATAATAAAAACCATCGCCACTCGCACTATCAATCGGTAAGCACTGACGACCGATTGCTTGTTCGATGCCCCAGTTGCAATCATCGGTAAACTCAATCACTACCGCATCATTATGATGAGTGATAAAGTCCTGCATTTGCTCGACGTTTTCTTGTTTTAAGATGGAACATGTCACATACAGCAGATAACCACCAGCTTTGAGTTGTGCCCATAAGTTATGCAAGATATCTGCTTGCAACAGTGCCGTTTGCTCGATGTCTTCTTCGGTACGCAGGATACTGATATCAGGATGACGGCGAATCACGCCAGTCGCAGTACAAGGAGAATCTAATAATATCGCATCAAACACGGGTTCATTGGTAGCCGCTTTTTTATTCTTGCCATGCTGCCATCTAGTCGCATCCGCACAGACAATATTCAATGCGATGCTGTTATTTGCTTGCTGCAAATCATGCTGACTTAAATTTAGGCGCTGTAAATTCTCACGAATACGCTCGATACGTGGTGCTTCATTATCGATAGCCGTTACCTTGATATCAGTAATTGCAGGTGACGTTTCAGCATCGTCTTGTTTCACGTGAAACAACGATGATTCGTCATTAGCGCTTATGAGCTCTAACCAGTGAGCCAATTTACCACCAGGTGCTGCACAAGCATCTAGAATGTGTAGCTCATTATTATTACTTTCATCACTGTCGCTGTCAGTATTCGCACTTTCAGCAATGAGCTTAGATATCAATGCTTTATTAATGATTGGTGCGGCAAGTTGCGCATGCATGTCTTGGACGCTAGCTGTTCCTAAAGCGAAATCAGGCAAAGCGTTCACCGCAGTGCTTTGATGTAGTCTAAGACCTTTGGTTGATAGCATTGTAGAAGCGGTAGTCTCTGATGAATTAGCTACCTTAAAACCAGTCGTTAGCTCAACAATGTCTGCATCAATCTCTGCCCCATCCAATGCATGCTGATAGTCCTCTACCGAAGTAACCGCCGAATTCACTCGTAAAAACATCGGGGCTGGTTGGCGTAAGCCTTGTGTCAGCTCATCATACTGCTCGCTCCAGTCTTGCTTAAGCTGATAAGCGAGCCAGTTCGGCAAGCTATGCTTTTTATCGCACTTCTTACGGAATTTACTTGGGTTCTTAGCGACTTTACGCAAAATAGCATTCACTAAACCAGTCGAGTGAGCGAACTCAATTTCTTTGGCAGCTTCAACGGTTTCGTGAATGGCAGCATGGTCAGCCACTTCTAAGTAAAGCAACTGTACTAAGCCGACTTGAATAGTGGTACGCACTTCAACTTCGTCGATAGGGTTGTCTGCTAAGCTATCGAGCAAGCGTGCCAGCGCATGCCACTGGCGCAATGTCGTGAGCAGTAAGGCATGGGCAAAGCCTTTGTCGCCATCATGCAAACTATTCAATAATGGATCAAGGACGCTTGAGAGCGACTGACCGTTTTGGATAGCCAGTAAGGTACGAATCACACGTACGCGTACGCTACCATTCATAATAAGGTTGCTTGATGGTTTGAGCTTATTGTTTCTAGGCGCAGTACTGTTTTGTCTCATTAAATTTCATTTCCTTGACGTATCATCGATAGCGTCTTGTGCAGATAGGGTTAACTATCATTAAGTTAGGTTCAGTTATTTTGATTCTGTCGTAAATTGATCGCCATCATTTAATTGGTTGCCGTGGCAAACTTGTTCGGCAGTCATTGGCTTACCACCTGCAAACTGTAAATGAGTAATGGCTAAAGTAGTAGCCGACGACTCGGTATCATTATCCTTACCACAAGCGACTAAAATCGCTTTACGTCCGATGCTCACCACAGTCCCAGCAGGCTCGTTGGTTTGCTGAGATGCATTCACAGGCAAACTGGCCAACACTTTGACACGTTGCCCTGCAAGAAAAGTATAAGCACCCGGCCATGGGGTCAACCCTCGGATTTGGCGTTCAATAGCAGCAGCAGGCTGTGACCAGTCAACTTCGCCTTCCGTTTTGACTAGCTTTTCAGCATAGTTGGCTTGACTGTCATCTTGAGCGATAGCTTGCGCTTGATAAGTAGATAAATCTTTTAGTACCGTATTGATAGCCGTTGCACCAAGCGCAGCCATTTTATCGTGTAGACTGGCAGCAGTATCGATAGGATCAATACTAGCGCTGACTTTATAAAGCATGTCGCCCGTATCCAATCCTTTGTCCATCTGCATAATAGTAATACCCGTCTCATCATCTCCGGCTAAAAGTGCACGATGAATAGGTGCCGCACCGCGCCAGCGCGGTAATAGTGAAGCATGGATATTTAAGCAACCATGAGTAGGCGTCTCTAATACACCGATAGGTAAAATCAATCCGTAAGCGGCGACAATCATTAAATCTGGCTGATAGCTGCGCAAAGTTTGTCTCGCATCCAGACCTTCTGTACTAGATTTTTTAAAGGTGAGTGGTTGCTCTACAGGGATATCGTTTGCGATTGCGACCTCTTTCACTGCAGAGGCCGCCAGCTTTTGGCCACGACCTGCTTTGCGATCAGGCTGTGTGTACACCGCGACTATCTCTATATTAAGCGCTTCTTGCTGACTGATTAGTGACTCAAGGCTAATCGCTGCAAATTCAGGCGTACCCGCAACTACTACCCTTAATCGGTTAGTAGTTGGGTTATCATGGTCAGTAAGCGAGTTAGATGTATCAAAGGTAGGAGCAGTTGTAGTCATAATCATGCATTATATAAGGTTTATTTGTTCATTATAGGTGAGTTTACGGCGCAGTGCCATGATTGTAATGACCTCACTTCATGATAACCAATGACATTATTTGTCTTTATAATACCAAGAACATCGAACGTTCTATTTATAGTTTTTACAAAACAATTTGGTGTTAATAACCACTCTTTATAAACAGTAAGCCGTTATTCTGCTATAAATAGAAGGTAGCACTAAAAACTTTAGGCAATTCAACTGTCGTATAATTCACCTACTATATGTAGAAACTTCGTTTTTATTTCACTATATTCTTTCGTGTCGAGATAGGGCCACGCTTTCATGCAACAGTTTCAGTCCTTACAGCGCTTATTGATTTTTTATGCCTTGTCTCTCACGGTTATGTTACTGCTGTACTATGTCACAATGTTTGATGGGATGAAAAAACATAGTGAGCAACACAGCATAGATACTTTTTATGCCCTACAGCACAGTATTATTGAGCATGCAGTGCCTGTAGATAGTGAAATAAAAAAAATCTTAGAACAGCCTACTTTTGAGCATCTTAGTTATCAGCTGATTTTAATGACGCCTTCTGGGCAGACCTATATTCATCATAATACTCGTCCTAATGAATCTGCTTTTTCTACCGTTGCTTTCCCTACCATCGGTACATCAGCTTCTAGCAGCAGCGACCATAGCTCTTATACTGTCAATAGCAATGAACTAACAGGGATCATTAATCTAAAAAGCGGACATCAGATTTATATCGTATTACGTCATGAGCCTTTTGTTGTTGACTGGATATCTTACCGTTACTGGCTCCCTTTGATGGTCGCCATCATACTATTCTTCATGGCATTGCTCTATATGCTCAATCGCCGTACTAACTGGGAGCAATTACTGGTTTATACCGATAATTTGAGTAGCCGAGCCAAAGAATCTTATACGCCGCCGCCTTTTCTACAAAAGAAATCTACTACCGAGTTCATGCTGTTAGGTCATGCGCTAAGTCGCGTCAGCTACCAGCTACATAATGACTATCGACGTATAAAAACATTGACTCATCGTTTAGAACGCTTAGTTGATCAGGCACCCTTACCGATGTTGATGAGTATACGACATGGTCAAATTAGTTTCTATAATCAGCGCTTTAAGCAAGTATTTACCCCTGCTACACAGAGGGAACAGAGCTATGAGCTGACTGATTTCGTTGAAGGAAAAGATGAGGCCACTCAAATACTATTAAAAACTATTTCAAGTTTGCGCGTTACTCGCACACTGATGGTTTATGGCTTGGAAAATAAACAAGCCTACCAATTACACGTAACACCATGGTTCGGTGAACATGGGCAAGTTCACGGTTTTACTGTAATTTTTAATAATGTTGATGAAATTTTCCATCAATCTGAACAACTACAGCTGCACAACCAACAACTGCAATTACAAATTGATGAATCAAACGAAGCCCAAGCATTTATAGGTCGTAAGTTAAGGTTACCACTAGAGAAAATAATTGATTCGTTGGAACCCATCGACCCTTCAACATTGACGGCTCAAGGCAAAAAAACTCTAAATACATTGATTACAACCAGTCAAAGCATGTTGACTGTGCTCAATGAGACGCTAGTAACAGAGGAAGTTGAAGTCAGAAAAACACGTCTAAGTATCGAAACGGTTGATATTTATAAGGTAAGCAAAGAAGTTAGCAATTTAGTCACACAAGACATAAGACAACAAGGGTTAGAATTGATTTATTTCTTTGCGCCGGACTGTCCTCGTTACATCGAAACTGATTACATTCGACTGCACCATATCCTATTAAACCTGTTGAAAAACGCTATTAGTTTTACAACATCAGGCTATGTCGCGCTCACTGTTGATCGTGTACCTAAAGATAAAGTAACGCGAATAAGTAATCAGCATTTAACTCCTAACAATGACACGACAATGCCTGCGCAGGCATCTTATTGGATTCGGTTTAGCGTAAAAGACACTGGAGCAACTATTACTCCTGAGAGAAAAAATCAATTAGTCAATATCTTGAATCAAAGCAATCATAACTTAGTTGAAGACAGTAATATTGGCTTGAGTGATGCTAATAGCTTTGCTCAGTTACTCGGCGGTTTTATCGAACTAAGTAATACGGTGGATAAGGAAACGATATTTAGCCTCTACCTTCCTTATCCTCATACCACTTATCAATCGGTATATCATCGTTGTTCGCAGCTACCCCATATCCACCTTATCGCTATCATCAATCAGGCTCTAGTTGCTGAACATTTACAACGCTTGTGCGAGTACTTAACGATATCCGTGACTATCTACAGCACTTTAGATAGAGCCACTGTACAGCAGCTAAAAAATAAATTAAAACAAGATGAGCAAACCGTCATTCCTGTCTTGTTATTAGATTATGAATACAGCGAATCCATCACCTTATCAGCTCATGCGAGCAACAAGTATAGCGAGCAACGAGAAGCGTTAAACGACTTAGTCACTACGCCTTCACTACCAAAGATATTACTTAGCATGAAACTTGAAAGGCATATCTCTTCTACTTTACTAGGCCAATATGATGGATTTTTGACCAAACCATTGGACGCAAGTTTATTACTTTCTGAATTGCTACGTTTAACCTTGTTTGCAAGGAAAACGCTAAACATACTGGTCAAACATCAATATGACAGCAGTCTATCTTTTGTAGAAGAAGATCTACCTAAGAAAGAAATCTTGCCTCCACTGATTTTGGTCGTAGAAGACAGTCCTACTAACCAAAAGATAGCTTGCAAGATGTTAAGTAAACTTGGTTATCGTAGTATCGTTGCAGAAGATGGACAGCAAGCACTCGAGAAACTCAAAAGCCAACGTGAAGAGATTTCTTTGATTTTGATGGACTGCCGAATGCCCGTTATGGATGGCTTACAAGCCACACAAGTGATTCGCTCGCAAGGTGATAAAATACCGATTGTGGCGCTAACTGCAAATAATACAGAAGAAGATCGCGAGGCTTGTATGCAAGTTGGTATGGACGAGTTTTTATCCAAACCCATTAGCAAGAAAGACTTAGAATCCGTTTTGCAGAGTTTTATACAATAAATCTCTAGTGCAAATAAAAAATGCCCCATCGATATCACTCAGTCTAAGTAATATCGATAGGGTCAAAAACTTGGTACGAGGATAATATTTCGGTAAGCTTAATTGTTATTTCATAAACCCATTATCGGCCAGAAATGCTTCTGTGATTTGGCTTTGCGGGCTTGATGCATTCATACCGCCAGATTGAGATTTATTTAGTAGACGTTCTAGATAACGAGCAACGATATCTACTTCAATATTCACTTTGTTGCCTACTAACCAATGCTTAGCGATATTTGTCACTTGAGCAGTATGCGGAATGATATTTAGAGAGACAATATTGTCACGCACTAAATTGGTCGTTAGGCTAATACCATCTACGGTAATAGAGCCCTTGGTCGCTGTATAGTGCGCTAGCTCTTGCGGTATCTCAATCTCAATATAGATAGAACGAGCATCTTGTTGTAATTTGCTAACGACCCCTACTCCATCTACATGACCAGCTACGATATGACCACCAAAACGTGTTGTTGGTAGCATGGCTTTTTCTAGATTGACTGTATGACCTGCTTTTAACCCTTCTAATGCTGTTCTAGCAATAGTTTCACGTGAGACGTCGACAGAATAGTAATTACTTCCGAGCTCCACCACGGTTAAACAAATACCATTTGATGCAATAGAATCGCCTAGCTTCACGTCACTGAAATCTAAGTCATCAGACTCTACTGTCAAACGTATGTCACCGCCTGTAGCCTGCATCGATTTAACTTTTCCAACGCTTTCTATAATTCCAGTAAACATATTATCCTCATCTCATTACTGTATTGCCTTCATAGGCGAATATTTTAGTTTATCAAATCAGCTATCAATTCTTTATCACAATTTGTTCAAATAGCTGACAGTGAAACATCAATAGATTTGACCTTTAATAGGATAGATTGTGGATAAGTAGGGATAAATCAATAGAGGTATAGCTAGAAGCCGCTATAAATACATAGTTATCCACAACAAATGTAAATTTTTCGTGGTACGCATTCATCTAGAAAATAAAATCTAAGTTGTTGATTTAAAATAATATTTATTAGAATACTTAAGATAAACATATCTTCTCTGTTTCATGTGAAACAAAGTTATACACAGTTCCATGTGAAACACGTAAGTTAATAATTGATTTATCCATATTCTAAGCTTTTTTTTATAATTTGTGGACAATATGCTTATACGAAGAATATTTATAAAGGTAATAGAGTTAATTTGAGGTCTGGACCAAGCTGCTGATGACTTTCTATATCAAAACGTAACTGCTGAGCAAGGGACATAGGATTGAAATCCACCATTGGACGAGCGTCATCACCAAGTAAACAAGGTGCTTGATACACGATTAACTCATCTACCAACTGTTGACTCAAAAAGCTACCTGCAACGCTAGCACCTGCTTCCACCAACACATCATAGCACTGGTGCTCACTGACTAACTTAGCCAACAACACCGACAAATCGCCTTCATGCCAGTAGATAGTATCTGGATGCTGACATAGCTGATAATCAGACTGTAGACTGTGCTTTAAACGCTGACGCCTATCAAGTATGACTATTTTGGGATTAGGTATTTTTTCAGGTGGCACTCCCAACTGTTCTGAGCGCACATTGAGCTGCGGGTTATCAGTTATTACAGTTTCACTACCTGTAATAATCGCACCACTTTGTGCTCGTAGTTTTTGTACATCTTCACGAGCGGCAGTTGAGGTAATCCACTTAGATTCGCCAGATGCCATCGCTGTACGACCGTCTAGACTGGTTGCTATTTTCAATCGTACATAGGGCATCTGAGTGCGCAGAGCTTTTAGAAAACCACGGTTTAGTGCTTCTGCCTGCCCCGTTAGAACACCGACTGTTACCTCAATACCAGCTTGCTCCAATAGTTTTACACCGCGACCTGCAACCTGCGGATTAGGATCCAGCCCTGCAATCACAACGCGATTTACCTTAGCGGCAACAAGCGCCAACGCACATGGCGGCGTACGTCCCGTATGACTACATGGCTCTAATGTAACGTAAGCAGTTGCCCCTGCTGCCTGTGTACCAGCCTCTTTCAGCGCAAACACTTCTGCATGTGGCTCACCAGCTTTAGGGTGAAACCCTTGACCCACAATCTGCTCTGCCTGAACAATAACGCAGCCCACTGCAGGATTGGGTCTAGTAGTATACAAACCGCGCTTCGCTTGTTCGATAGCAAGCATCATAAAATAGCGGTCTTGTGCATCTTGAGCATGGCTTTGAATAGACATAAGGCTAGGCTTAATAAATGATTGAGGGTTCTATATAAGAAAATAAGGTTCGAAAGCTGATTAACAATTAGGAATTACTTATCAATTAGGGCTTATTTAAAAGCTTACTTCGCCTACTTTTCATTTGGACGAATATTGGCAATTTCTTGATGAAATGCATCGATATCTTGAAAGTCGCGATACACGCTAGCAAAGCGTACATAGGCGACATCATCCAAAGTTTTGAGTTCACTCATGATGATTTCACCCAAGACTTTACTACTGATTTCTCGCTCACCCATCTGCCTAACACGCTTTTCAATACGACTAATCATCGCCTCTTGTTCATCGATAGTGATAGGACGCTTTTGTAAAGGCAGTAAAATAGAACGGCGCAGCTTTTCATTGTCGTAAGGTTCGATCTTGTTGCTTGATTTAATGATTCTTGGCATGACCACTTCTACCATCTCAAAAGTCGTAAAACGTTCCTGGCAGCTGTTACACGAACGGCGTCGACGCACTTGTGCCCCTTCCGCAGCCAGACGTGAGTCAATAACCTTGGTCTCTGACGCATTACAGTACGGACAGTGCATAGCATTTCCTTATCTTACGATTGAGAATAAAAGCAGTGTTTTTACAATGGTTCATGTTATTGGATAACAACAAAAACCACTTACCAGTTATTTACCAATACAAAAGCTGCCGAATATCTTACCCAATAAGTCATCGGCACTGAACTCACCTGTAATCTCACCCAAACTCTGCTGTGCTTGACGTAAACTATCAGCAACCAACTCACCCGCTTCGAAAACGGTTAATTGCTCATGAGCTTCTGCCAAGAAATCAGCAGTTCGTCTAAGCGCATCGAGATGTCTCGTACGAGCAATTAAGCTATTCTCTGGTGGATGGAAGCCTACTTTCTCGCATAGTGCTTCGACTAAACCATCAATACCAACACCTGTTTCACATGAAACATTAACTTGCTGATAGCCTCTATTTTTGATTTCAGCTTGGGTCATAGCAGCACTTGTTTCACTACTAGTATCGCTCAATAGATCGCTTTTGTTAGCAATAATTAGTAAGCGTTTAGCTTCTGGCAAGTCACCAAATAACTGCTCGGCAAGCTGTAACGGTGTGCTCTCTTCTTCAACATCGCGAGTCACATCATAAACCATCAGTAGCATATCAGCCTGCGTGATAGCAATACGGGCACGCTCAATTCCGATACGTTCCACAGTGTCTTCTGTCTCACGTAGGCCTGCCGTATCGGTCAGATGTAGCGTCAAACCGTTGAGTACAACTGTTTCTTGCAGCGTATCACGTGTCGTACCGGCGACATCAGTCACGATAGCACGCTCTTGCCCTGCAAGACGGTTGAGCAAGCTAGATTTACCTGCGTTTGGCCTACCTGCTAGCACGACATGGATACCATCGCGCAAAAGCTGACCTTGCTTTGCCGTTGCTAAAACTTGTTGTATCTTATCTTGCGTTTGCTCGAGTTTGCTTTGTATGACGCCATCAGACAAGAAGTCAACATCTTCTTCGTCGGGAAAATCAATCGCAGCTTCAACATGTAAGCGAAGGTGAATCAATTGTTCTAATAGCTGGTTAATCTTTTGTGAAAACTCGCCGCTTAATGAGCGAATTGCACTACTGGCCGCAGCAGCACTCGTCGCATCAATCGCATCGGCAATTGCTTCCGCCTGCACCAAGTCCAACTTATCATTATCAAAGGCACGGTAAGAGAACTCTCCTGCACTCGCTTGCTTGGCACCTAGCTCAAACACTCGTGCAAGCAATTGGTTTTGCAAAATAACGCCACCATGCCCTTGCAGCTCAATCACATCCTCACCTGTGAATGAATGTGGACCCTTGAAGAACAATACCAAACCCTCATCGATGACAGTGCCATCAGCTTGATAAAAACGACAAAAACTGGCCATGCGCGGCGTAAAAGCAGACTTACCTGTTAGAGCACATGCCATATCGTAAGCACGGCTGCCTGATAGACGTATGACACCCACCCCCCCTCGCCCGAGCGGCGTTGCAATCGCAGCAATTGTGGCCAATCCAGAGGTATTAGACTTTTCAGAAGAATTAGGTACGGCTAATGCTGTCTCTAAGGAATCCACAATGACTCTCAATATTTAAAAGCTCCATTATAGACGTCTGGACTCATACTGACAAAGCAAACTTTGAAAGGTAGTCGTATCAGACATATTTTCGTTTTAATGTTTATAAGCTGTGGATAATGTTGATAAGCTGTGGATAACATTTACCACTTATCAACCACCTATAAAAAAACCATCGCTTGCGCGATGGTTTTTGGTACTTCTAACAAAGAACTAATTAATCAACCACTTTAACCGTACGACGCTTCTGCTCTTCATCGACTTTTTTATTGACGATATATTGCTGAGTCATACTAAACAGGTTGTTGACTGTCCAATATAGAACCAAACCTGCTGGGAAGAACAGCATAAATGCCGTAAAGATAATCGGCAAGAACTTCATGACTTTTGCTTGCATCGGATCTGCTGGCTGCGGGTTCAACTGCTGCTGTACAAACATTGATGCACCCATTAGCAACGGCAAGATAAACCATGGATCCATCGCTGATAGATCTTGAATCCACAAAATCCATGGTGCATGACGCAGCTCAACACTCTCTACCAACACCCAATATAAAGCTAAGAAAATAGGCATCTGCATCAAGATTGGTAGACAACCTGCCATCGGATTGACTTTTTCTTCTTTGTATATCGCCATCATTTCTTGCGACATTTTCATACGATCATCGCCATGCTCTTCTTTGAGCAGTTTGAGTCTCGGCGCAATGGCACGCATTTTAGCCATCGAGTAGTAGCTCTTATTAGAGAACCACATTAAGGCAATTTTTACTAAGATAGTCAGTAAAATAATTGACCAACCCCAGTTGCCAACAACCTTATGTACACCTTCCAAGATAGCAAACAAGACCTTCGATATTGGCCATAGCAGACCATAATCAACTGTTTTGTTAAGGCCTACCGCAACGTCTTTTAGCTCAGACTGAACTTTTGGACCTGCATACAGTGTTGCGTTTAAGGTAACTTGTTTGTTTGGTGCGACGTTCACCGGTTGGCTATTGAAGCCGATAAAGTAATCACTACCTGTTTCACGTGTGAAGAATTTGCCAGTGAAGTTTTCAGGCGTCCAAGCAGATACAAAGTAATGCTGTACGATACCAACCCAGCCTTTATCGCTAGTCGTTGCCAACTCACCATCACTAAAGTCGCCAAATTTTAGCTTATTATAAGGATCATCTGGAGTACCCCAAGCGCCGCCTAGATAAGTCGCCATGCTCAACGCGCCTTTATCAGACATACCAGGGTCTTTACTATCATCACGCTTTAACTGTGCGAACATCTGACCTTGCCAAGCATTGGTAGACGCGTTTTGAATCTGATAGCTAATATCGATTGGATATTTATTTTCAGTGAAAGTAAACGTTTTGGTAATCGTCACGCCGTCTTTCTTATAAGTAAGCGGCACTGACAGCGTTTGCTGTCCATCTTCCATCACATAGTTGTTAGCAGTATGGTTGTAAGTCGCTCTACCTTCTGCTGTATCAATACCGTTCTGACCAATAAGTCCAGATTGAGCTACATACACACGGTTACTGTTATTTTCTAACAATACGAAAGGCTTATCGCTATCGAGCGTTGCGTCATACTGCTTGAGCGCAGCATAAACAATATCACCACCTTCTGGATTGATTTTTATATCATAGCGATCAGTTGTTACCGTGATTAGACCAGCGTTTTTCGCAGGCGTCGCTGTCACGGCACTGTTATCCACAGGTAATGTCTGTACCGGGATATCACCTGCTGCACCAGTAGTAGAAGGAATGTCAGCACCTACCGAACTCGTAGTTTCTGGCACCGCATCTACAGCTGGAGCATCGGCATAATCATCTCGCCATGCCAAAATCAGCAGATAAGCGGTAATTAGCATCGCAATGATGATCATCACCCGAAATATCTTTTGCATAAACCTTTCCTAGATTAAAAAATTAGGGAATGAAAAATTAGGGCATGTGTCATGACGGTACTACACAGCTGTCCTATCACATTGCAACTGCATCAGTAGTCATTTACATAAAATGTGCATCATTTTACTAAAAATCTGTCTCAAATGATACCAAGAGTGTGGATAACTTGTGGGTAACTTAATCGTATATCTACCTGAGATTAGAGAAAGCGACTTTATGTTTCTTTCATCAAATGATTAAGCTGTGAAACATAGCTAGTATTGTCTTGATAGACACCCAAACCTTGGATGTTAATATCTGGTACATCAGTAAAAGATATATATTGATATCTATAAGTAGCTAAGGGTAAGGGTACAAAGTCTATACCGTGTCCACCTAGTGGGTGACACCTACTAAGACGTTTTAACAACAACCAACTACCTTTATGAACACCATGCCATGTCAAGGCTTGTTTGCCATAATTTGAACATGTCGGATAATAGCGACAGCGAGCAGGTATTATAGGGCTAATTATTTTCTGATAAAAAATAATTAGCCCTATAATTAGCCCTATAATTAGCCCTATAATTAGCCCTATAAATATTCTATAAATTATTTTATTATTAAAATTTATTTTAAATAAATAATTCATTTTATTTTTTTTCTACTTTTTTTAAAATATTTGTTATTTGATTTTTCAATTCTTTATTATTTATATCTTTAATAGATTTTTTAACAATAAAAACAATATCTTTATTTTCTATTTTAAAAGCTTTCGTACGGAACTCTTCACGCACATATCTTTTGATTAAATTACGAGCGACAGCAGTAGGTACTTTACGCTTAGTAATAGCCATACCGACTCGCGGCTGTGCATGCTCATTGGCACGCACAAAAGCCATTAAATGACTCTGATGAATCTTGCGCTCAGGTGCGTCAAATACCTCACGGAAGGCTGCAGGGGTAAGCAGGCGTTGCTGTTTAGTGAAACTAGCTGCAGGTGTATCTGAAAGTGTATTGGACATAGTACAACCTAGTAGGATAACGATAGAAGAAATGATAACAAATTATAGAGACAAAAAAAGCGCCTATGTGGGCGCTTTTAATATATGGCTAAGTGTCAGTTGTGATGATTGACTATCGCAATCTATAAACAATAAAAACACAACAAGCACTATTAGCCATGCTTATCGCAATCTACTGATTATACAGTAAGGCGATGACGTCCTTTAGCGCGGCGACGAGCTAAGACCTGACGGCCTTTTTTAGTTGCCATACGAGCACGGAAACCGTGAGTACGTTTACGCTTGATCACGCTTGGTTGGAATGTACGTTTCATAACTCACCTATCAAAATAATGGACTAAATTCGTAATAACGGAGGATTATACCATTCAGTATAGTTTTGGTCAATAAACTAATTTGCTTTGTTCCCAAGTAGGAAATACCTCATACGTATCTAGTAGAGATACTTCCTTAAAAACTTATTTCTAGTTAACCAAATTTTATAGTTATATATTCTATGGTTCACAAAGTTATCCACAGTTAGTCTCAAATATAATAATAATAATTAATTAATATAAATATAGTATTGTTATTATTGGGACCGTGATTATCTGTGGTTAAGTCTATTTTCTTTTTTATTATCAATTTACTAGGCTATGGGTAATCCTGTGGATAAACTGTGGGTTAAATATGGATAACTAGCTTGATGAAATTATGCACAGAATTGTCCACAGTCTTATCCACAAAAAACAAGGTTTTATCCACAGGGTATCTGTGTTAAATTATGCGCTACTTGATATACACCTTCGTATAGGGTGTTAGTACGAACTCTTTGGTTGGTTGTTACGTATAATATCGAGGCTTAAGTAGCAAGTTACATTGCTAAAAAATAACTATTATTTCAGACTACAAGGTCAGTACTTTTCATGATAGACACAGCAAATATTTGGGATAAATGTCTAAACGATTTGCGTTATAACGTTAAAGACAACGTGTTTACTATGTGGCTGAGACCTCTGTCAGCTCATCAAGAAGCGCAAACTTTGACTATTCTTGCTCCCAACGATTATTTTGTGACGTATATCAAGAAGAATCATCTTCAAGATATTCAGCAGTTGGTGACCAAACACAGTCAAGGTAGTATTGAAGAGGTCGTCGTACGTGTTGATAATGCTGGCCGCAATGCAGAAGATAATAGTCAATCAGGTTCTTTGTTTGTAGAGGACGATGTCTCCCCTACCCCATCCGAACATAAATTTGAATCTATTCATCATAACAACGCAAAAGCAGATATCGATGCGAACATGCGTCATAATGAGCCAGTTGAGTCTGCTGATACAAAATCATTAAGCTATCTGAACCCCGAATTTACTTTTGAAACCTTTGTCACAGGTAAGTCCAATAACTTAGCTTATAAGGCTTGTTATGAGCTTGGTAAGCGCCAATCAAAAAATCGTCACAATCCCTTATTTATATATGGTCCTTCTGGATTGGGAAAAACGCATTTAATGCATTCTGTAGCTCACCGCTATTTAAAAAATAATCAAAGTTTTTATTATTTCACTTCTGAAAAATTTATTAATCAATTAGTTTATTCGTTAAGAAATAATAAAATAGAAGATTTTAAAAAGAAAATAAAAAAAGTAGATTTATTAATTGTAGATGATATTCATGTATTGGCAGGAAAGACTAAAAGTAGTAATGAGTTTTTAACCCTATTTGCAGATTTTACTAGTGGTGATAAACAACTTATTTTGGCTTCTGATCGCCACCCTTCCCAAATGACGGAATTTGATGAACGATTTAGATCGCGGTTTTCTTGGGGTTTGACGGTCGCTGTTGATCCTCCTGAGATTGATACTCGAGTACAAATTTTACAAAAAAAAGCGGCTTCCTACGGAATGGTATTACCAAAGGAATGTGCGCTATTCATTGCGCAAAATGTGGTGTCTAATGTCAGACGTTTAGAAGGTGCCTTAAATCAGGTGTTTGCAAATGCTAACTTAACAGGGGCGCAGATTACACTTGAGATGGTGCAATACGCACTAAAAGACATCGTCGCGATGCGTGTGCAGGCAGTAAATATGGATAATATCCGTAAAATAGTTGCTGAGTACTATGATGTCACGGTCAAAGATATTATGGGACGTAAACGTACGCGTAGTATTGCAAGACCACGTCAAATAGCGATGGCTTTATCACGTGAATTAACGGGTGATAGCTTCCCTGAAATTGGTCAGTCGTTCGGTGGACGCGACCATACGACGGTGATGCATGCTTGTGATAAAGTGAATGAGTTGAGAGCAGCAGATCCTGCATTTGATAAGGATTATAAAACCCTAGCTCTAATGTTACAGGCAGGGTAGAAGCGACAGATATCGTTGTATTCTAGTAGATACAGATGGTTTATAATATCGAAAATATAAGCGCACAGATGCTCTGTAGATTATCGTCAGCAGACAAGGTATTATTGAGTCATTACGACAAATTTTTATAAAAGAATCATTCAAATAAGAGTAACTAAGCATGCAATTATCGATCAATCGAGAATCGTTACTAAAAGCTATCAACTTGATCGCCAAAGCCGCTGATAAACGCCACAATATGGTTATATTGGGTAATATCAAGCTACAGCTATCAGATTCTGAGCTTATCTTAACAGCGTCAGATTTAGAGGTAGAGCTGACATCGACATTGAAATTGCCTGCTGGTGCTTGTATAGAAGCAGGTACAACGACGCTTCCTGCAACTAAGCTAAAAGATATTTGTAAATCGCTACCTGCACAGGCGCAAGTTAATCTAGCAACTCAAGCAAATGAGCGTTGCTTGTTAACTAGTGGTAAAAGCCGTTTTACATTAGGAACATTGCCAAGCGAAGACTATCCGAGCTTGGGTAACCCTGAAAATATCACCCCTCTGACTATTAACCGTAATCGTCTGACAGATTTGATTCATAAAACACAGTTTGCGATGGCGATTCAAGATGTACGCTACTACTTAACAGGTATGTTATTTGACGTTTCACAGCAGCAACTGACAACGGTAGCAACAGATGGCCATAGATTGGCATTAGCCCGTAGTGTGATCAATGTAAGCGCAGATCTCAATATGCAGGCTATCTTGCCACGTAAGGCAGTGATTGAACTTGAGCGTTTAGCTTCTGAGCTTGGTAAAATGTTGGGTGATCAGGACAACGCAGTTACCCTAAGTTTTGGCCGAGAGTTTTTACAAGTAAGTTTACCATTTGGTGATGTAGATAGTGCAGGGCAGGTCAGCCAAGATCTAATGGTAACATTTACCGCACGTTTGATTGATGGCAAGTTTCCTGATTATCGCCGTGTGATGCCGAGCAATACTGATAAATTGGCTTTATTCAGTCAAGAAAAAATGACAGACGTACTACGTCGTGTTGCCATCTTGAGTAATGAAAAATCTCGTGGTGTGGTCTTTAATTTTGCTAGCGATGGTATGGTCGAAGTACGTGCTAATAATGCTGAGCAGGATGAAGCAGTCGAGATGATACAAGCTAAGTATCAAGGTGAACCGATGGAGCTGTCGTTTAATGCTGCGTATCTGCAAGATGTATTAAGCGTTATCCAAGGCGATTTACAAATGCATATGAGCCAATCGAATGCCTCTGTATTGGTCAATCAACTAAATGATGAGTTCCATCAGTATGTCATTATGCCAATGCGTATATAATGCGTTTTTCTTTAGAAGCAAACAAAATTGAATAGAAATAGTACGTTTCAAAGAGCTTTATTTTTAGTACTATATATTGGTTTTTAATAAACTTTTGCCTGCTAAATAAGCAGGCTTTAATGGGCGGCTATCGATACTATGATTGAACGTCTACAAATATCCTATCTTAGAAACCTTACTCAAATTAGTCTAGAGCCTGCTGCTTGCAACATTATTATCGGTGCAAATGGTAGTGGTAAAACCTCGTTGCTCGAAGCTATATTCTTGTTATCAAGAGGTAAGAGCTTTCGCCATCACCAGCCTAAACGTTATATTCAGCATCATCAAAACAATACAACTGTTCATGCTAAGCTTAGCGATGATCGTACTTTAGCTATTCAAAAGCAAGCAGATGCGACGACTATCTTACGCCTCAATCAAACCACTGTTTACAACCAAAGTATCTTGACAGAACAGCTACCTACGTTACTGATAGATCCATCGACAATGGATATGTTGGAGCAGGGAAGTGCGAGCCGTCGACAACTGCTAGATTGGTTAGTGTTTCACATGAAACAAGGGTTCCATCCACAATGGATGGCTTATCAACGCCTTCTAAAACAGCGCAATAGTTTGCTAAAAAGCACTCGTCATTTAACACCAGTACAGCTGGCTGAGCTAAAATCATGGGATAAAGGGTTAAGTAATCATGCTGCTTTGATTCATCATTATCGAGAGCAGGTATTTACTGAATGGAAGCCTTATTTTGCCAAGAGTATCATACAGCTATTGCCATCTTACGCTGAGCAACTGAGCCTAAGCTATAATGCTGGTTACGACACCAGTGTCGCGCTAGATGTGCAGCTTAACGAGCGGTTAGAGCAGGATTTGCAATTGGGATATACCCGTATAGGCAATCATCGTGCTGATATTCATGTGCATTGGCGTTCTGATGAGTCTATAAGCGATCAAATGACAGATGCGAGAACAGCAGCTTCAGCAAATAGTATTCAAACCAAATTACCGACTTTAAAAGAACAGGCAGCAAATGTATTGTCTCGCGGTGAAAAGAAACTGCTCATTACTGCATTGCGCCTATCGCAGCTACCACTGTTGCTAAACGATGAAAAGCGCAGTGACTCACTCAATGATGATTTATCATCGAAAGCAACCCCTGTTGTACTCCTAGATGATATCACTGCAGAATTGGATAATAGAGCTATAGAAATATTGCTATCGACCCTCGCTCAACTCCCTTGCCAAGTATTTATGACTAGTCTAACAGACGATATTTTACCTTTAGTTAATGAACTTTGGTCACAACCAAATACGTTTCACGTGAAACAAGGTGAAATTCTGTTTACTAACTAATATTCCATTCTTCTGCTTATACTTTTGATGATTAGCTATCTATTTTTATCTCTTATTCTTTGGTACTACAGCCACTACTATTTGTCCTAACAGTTACTATGTTAAAACAACCTTCCACTGACCGTAAAACTCTCAGTAAACAGTGACTTAGAAGCAAAAAAATGTTAAAATAACCCTTTATTTTTGTCCTGTGCTCAGCAATTTATCTGATAGCATCATAGAAAAGATTTCTATTTTTCAAATATCTATAAGTGTTTGATAGTTATGTATTTTATTTATTTCAATAGTTTTAACAATGGCTAGAAAAACAAAGACTATTACTAATAAGTAATTTACTAATTTTATCTCTGTGCGGCCTTTTTTGAGGCTAACGGTGGTTAGTGGTTTAGCTGCTCATATGCACTCTAGATTATGAATAATAGACGTTAATTCTAAGATGCCATTATGTAGCGGACTTTTATAAGTGCGCTAATCGTAAATGGCTGATTATGGCTAGATTAAGGAATGTACATGAGTGATTCATTACCTATTGACCACGAGCAATTGATAGACGACAGTGCTACTGAAGCCGCCGTGCCTACTGTAGTTTCAGAAGTGTTACCTTCTGATTATAGTTCTAAAGATATTCGCGTATTGCGTGGGTTAGAGGCCGTACGTGTGCGTCCTGGTATGTATATCGGCGATACCGATGATGGCACAGGCTTGCATCATATGGTCTTTGAGGTAGTGGATAACTCTATCGATGAGGCGCTTGCTGGTCACTGTGATCAGATTGATATCGTTATTCATGAAGATGAGTCTGTCAGTGTGATGGATAATGGTCGCGGTGTGCCTGTTGATATTCATCCAGAAGAAGGCGTATCAGCAGCTCAGGTCATTATGACTGTATTGCATGCAGGCGGTAAGTTCGATGACAATAGCTATAAAGTGTCAGGTGGCTTGCACGGTGTGGGTGTATCAGTCGTTAACGCTCTGTCTCAAAAGCTTGAGATGAATATCTGGCGTGAAGGCTATCACTACCATCAGACTTATACTGATGGTGTACCTGATAGCGATATCCAACAGATGGAAGCAACTGATCAGACGGGCACACAAATCCGCTTTTATCCTAGCAGTGATGTGTTTACTGGTACGATCTTTGAGTACGATATCTTGGCAAAACGCTTACGTGAGCTGTCATTTTTGAACTCTGGTGTACGTATTGTTTTGACTGATGAGCGTATTGATAAGCGTCATGAGTTTGAGCATAAAGGTGGCTTGCTAGAGTTTGTTAGCTATATCAATGCTGGTAAAGACGGTATCAACGATGTATTCCATTTTACCAGTCAACAAGATGACGGTATCAGCGTAGAAGTCGCGCTACAGTGGACAGATACGTATAACGAAAAAGTACTGTGCTTCACCAACAATATCCCGCAAAAAGATGGTGGTACTCACTTATCTGGTTTCCGTTCAGCATTGACGCGTTGTCTAAACAGTTATATGGATCGCGAAAACTTATTCAAAAAAGAAAAAGTAGCCGCAACTGGTGATGATGCTCGTGAAGGCTTAACTGCAATTGTCTCTGTAAAAGTACCAGATCCAAAATTCTCAAGTCAGACCAAAGATAAGCTAGTATCAAGCGAAGTGAAATCTGCTGTTGAATCAGCTATGCATGACAAGTTCAATGACTATCTGTTAGAGAATCCAAGTGCTGGTAAAGCCATTGCTAACAAGATTATCGATGCAGCACGCGCGCGTGATGCGGCTCGTAAAGCGCGTGAAATGACACGTCGTAAGACCACTTTGGATATTGCAGGTCTACCTGGTAAATTGGCTGATTGCCAAGAAAAAGATCCAGTATTATCTGAACTATATATTGTGGAGGGTGACTCTGCAGGTGGGTCAGCTAAACAGGGTCGTAGCCGTAAAACACAAGCAATTTTGCCATTAAAAGGTAAGATTCTGAACGTTGAGCGTGCTCGTTTTGACAAAATGTTATCTTCTGCGGAAGTGGGTAACCTGATTACTGCATTAGGTTGTGGTATTGGTCCTGATGAGTATAATCCTGACAAAGTACGCTACCACAAAATCATCATCATGACCGATGCCGACGTTGATGGATCGCACATTCGCACCTTGTTATTGACGTTCTTCTTCCGTCAAACACCTGAATTAATCGAGCGCGGCTATGTATATATTGCTCAGCCACCGCTATACAAAGTGAAAAAAGGTCGTCAAGAGTTATATCTAAAAGATGATGAAGCGCTTAAAGCCTATCTATTGTCTTCAACCATTGACAATACCAAGCTGCATATCAGTGCCGATGCGCCTGCAATTACTGGTCAAGCGCTTGAGACACTGCTTAACGACTATAACCAAACGCAGTTGATCAAGGCTCGTTTACAGATTCGTTTTCCAGCGGTGATTTTGGACGCATTGACGCATACGCCAAAACTTAATACTGATATGACTTATGATGAGTCTGCCATGCAGGATTGGAAAGCAGCAATGCAGACTAAGCTTGATCACTTCGGTAGCGATTTAAGTCCTGAGATTGAACTGGTTAATATCCATGCGCCGCAGCCAAAAAATATGGACGCAGCCGCAGCAGATCTATTGGGTATGACGCCAGTAGTAGGTACTGAAGAAGGCGAAGCGTCAGATAGTGAGGCTTTATCTACCAAGGCACAGTGGCTACCACGTATCACGGTCTATGTGCATCAGTTGGCACATCATTACCTACTGGATGCCAGTTTCATCAATTCGGGCGAGTACAGCAAGCTGTTGCGCTTATCTGCTGAATGGAACACGTTGCTTGAAAGTGATGCCTTTATTCGCCGTGAAGCGTCTGCGGGCACAACGAAAGATATCCCAGTACGTGACTTCGATTACCTCTGGCAACAAATGATGCTCGATGCGCGTCGTGGTCTAGCTATCCAGCGTTATAAAGGGCTAGGCGAGATGAACGCCGATCAGCTATGGGATACGACGATGGATCCTGAAAACCGTCGTATGCTACGCGTCACCATCGAAGATGCTATTGCCGCTGACCATATGTTTACCTGTTTAATGGGTGATCACGTTGAACCGCGTCGTATCTTCATTGAAGAGAATGCGCTAACAGTATCGAACTTAGATATCTAAATTTGAAATTGGTTACTGACAATTTATAAAAATACCGCTTTGATATTCAAGGCGGTATTTTTGTTTCACGTGAAACTCATTTGTTAGCGTTGCTATTACCTAATTATCATAATTTGTGGGAATCAAATGGTTGAAGTAATTTTACTCGCTATTGCTTTAGCGATGGATGCGTTTGCAGTGTCGATAGGGTTGGGTGCTAAGGCTCAAAAATACAGTCATCAATATGTACTGCGCTTGGCTATCTATGCTGCGCTTTACTTTGGTATTGCTCAGGGCGTGATGCCTCTTATTGGATACTTATTGGGTGCGGCAATGTTGGGTTGGCTGGCCGCTGCTGCACCTTGGATTGGCGGTACTATATTGATTGCTCTAGGTGGGAAAATGCTTTACGAAGTGTTTACTGCTGATGAGTCGGATGATGACAGTGATGATCTGGACGTCAATGATGATGCTACTAACACAGGTAGCGACACAGTAATAGCCACGAGTAAGCATGGACATATTAATCATCACACCATGTTTACGTTAGCGGTTGCAACCAGTATTGATGCAATGGCGGCAGGGTTTACGCTGAATTTATTGGCACTGAACGCGTGGTTAGCTTGCCTTATTATCGCTGTAGTAACCGCTATATTTGGCTGGCTCGGGGTCTATCTGGGACGTCGCTCAGGCACATGGCTAGAGGATAAAGCTGAAGCGTTGGGCGGTATCGTGCTTATTGCGATTGGTCTAAAAGTGATGTTTTTTAGCTAATATATTTAGATTTTTACTGAGTATTTATACAAAAGCACCGCTTTGAATATCAAAACGGTGCTTTTTTGTTTCACGTGAAACTCAAGTTAGTAGTTTTGCTTAGTGATTACTCTTCGTCAGTATTAAAACGCCAAGCTAGTACACGAGTGCTTTTCTGACCTTGGCTCATTTCGATAATACGCATTTGAGCGACGTTCAACTGCTTTAATAATAATTGCAATGGCTTAACGTTTTCAGATTTTGATACTAGGGTTGTAAACCAACCAACATGCTCTGCAAAATCTTGGCTCTCTTTTGCCATCTTGGTCAAGAAGGCAATTTCGCCACCTTCACTCCATAGCTCTTTGTGCTGACCGCCGAAGTTTAGGTTTTGCGCAGCGTTGCCTGATTTGGTTGACCTACGGCTGATTTGCTCGCTTTCATTTTTACCACGATGGCGCTGCAAATTATGCTGCTTACGGCTATTGGCTTCCATCGCTTCTTCTAACGAAGCATGAAACGGAGGGTTACAAACCACGACGTCAAAATAATCTTGACGACCAATGATGTTTTTAAAGATAAATTTAGGCTCAGGCTGCAGCTTTACTTTGACCGCACTCTTTAGTTTTGGATTGGCTTCACAAATCAGCGCTGCAGTGTTGACCGAAATAGGGTCAATATCACTTGCTGTAAAGCGCCAGCCATAGCTCTGACTACCAACGATAGGATAGATAGCACTGGCACCAGTACCGATATCAAGGGCATGAATCTCTTTACCCGTTGGCGGTGTGTTATCGGCGTTTACGTGAGTGGTTTGCGCCAATAAATCTGCGATGTAGTGAATATAATCGGCACGTCCAGGAATAGGCGGGCATAGATAGCCTTCAGGAATGTCCCAAAACTTAACACCATAATAGTTCGCCAACAGTGCTTTGTTCAGCACGCGAACAGCCTGATGATCCGAGAAGTTAATCGTCGACTCACCTTTAGGATTGGTAATGGTATGGTCAGCTAGCTCAGGTAAAGCGCGAGTCAATACCGCAAAGTCGTAACGACCTTGGTGAGGGTTACGTGGGTGCAGCTGACCGAGTTTCTTTGCGGTCGCAGGAGATCTGTTTCTGTGTTTACTATTTGCAAGGTTACGGGTCATGGGCTTACTTGTCATAATGTCAGGCTACGATATATGGATATAAGTAACCAGTGTAGCAGATTTCGCAGGTTGCTAATTGTTTATCCGCGCTTTATCGGTCGCTTATCGGTGACGCAATATCAAGTTAAGCCCTAATACGATCATCGCAGTACCCAATACGCGGTCGATCCAATGCTCAAATCGTTGGAAGCGTCGATGTACCGCAGGGATAGAGAATAGCATGACGACCGTACTAAACCACGCCATCTGTAACACCATCATCCATACACCATAAATAGCCAATTGCCAAAGCGGTATATCAGGCGACAATACAAGAGTAAAAATAGCTACAAAATAGACAGGTGCTTTTGGATTAAAGACATTACAAAGAAATCCGCGACGCAACGTAGCAAAGGTAGATTCGCTATTGCTAGATGATTTTTCGATAGTGGTTTCTTTTGTTGCAGATGTGGTCTGACTAGTAAGCGAATCTTGCGAAACGTGAGCGCTTGAACCTACTTGCGGGTCTGCTTTTTTTAAAGGAGGTGTTTTTTCTAAAAGGTGAGCTGTGTCTAAATCTGCTGGTTTTTTAGGCTTAGCTTGGATACCTTGCCAACCTAAATAGATTAGATAGCCGCCACCTAACCATTTAATAGTAGTCAATAATGGCTGCGAATGAGCAATGACAGTCGCCAGTCCTAATACAGAATAGATAATATGGACGGCAAGACCCAAGGTAATACCGAGACTACAAATCAAACCTGTGCGTCGACCTTTTGCTAATGTCTGCTGCGAGACTAAGACAAAATCAGGGCCAGGTGAGGCTGCAGCCAATAGATGTACGCTAGTGATGAGTAAAAAACCGTGCCAAAATTCCATAAAATACTCTGAACCATATTTAGACCTGCAACATAGTTGCACTTATCGTAAATGAGGTCAACTTTTATCGATTTTTGCACTACGCGAGTCATCTCTATGGCTTGTGTTATAGAACGAGGGTGTCTATATTAAAGGTGACTTATCGCTCAATCTCTACCGATAAATTATCGAGATTTGACTATATAACTATTTATCACATGCCAATGATTACTTTAACAAGGATGGAACCATGACTACGGATAGTAACGCCACAGAAAACCGCATCACTTATAACACGCAAGGCCATGTTTGCCTTGTCGGGCTCAATCGCGCCAATAAACGCAACGCCTTTGACAGTCATATGATTGCTCAACTGTCTGATGCCATGACTCGATACGAGCAAGATGATAACTTACGCTGTGCATTAATATTTGCCCACGGAGATCACTTCACTGCTGGACTAGATTTGGTCGAGCTACAAGACAAGCTAAACGATGGCGTGTTTGAGTTTAATGACGATCAAATCGACCCATGGGGTATCAGTGGAAAATTACGTACCAAACCCGTGGTCGTCGCGGTAAAAGGTACTTGCTTCACCGTGGCTATCGAGCTGATGCTAAATAGTGATGTAGTCATCGCTAGTGATAACTGTAACTTTGCACAAATGGAAGTCCAGCGCGGCATTATGCCATTTGGCGGTGCAACGGTGCGTTTTGTCGCAGCGGCAGGCTGGCAAAAAGCCATGCCGTATCTGCTTACTGGTAAAGCATTCGATGCGCAAACGGCAGATAGACTGAATTTGGTCAGTGAAGTGGTGGCAAATGGGACTGAGTATGAGCGTGCATTAACGCTTGCCCAAGAGATCTGTAAAGCTGCACCTTTAGGTGTCAGAGGCGCATTGTCGTCAGCGCAAGATGCTAGCCGTAATGGGGCAGCAACTGCATTGGCCAATATCCATAGCTATCTGCCACCGCTCTTTCATTCAGAAGATGCAAAAGAAGGTGTAATGGCGATGGTTGAGAGACGTGAAGCTGAGTTTAAGGGGCGTTAATAATTAATACAGTTTAAGAGTTATTTTTCATACGCAAAAGATAAAAGTCCAATATGGGCAGTTATCTTTTAAACTTCCGTAAAAGTCCTATTTAGTCGAACATACCACCCAAAAAAACCTCGCAATTGCGAGGTTTTTTTTATTTTATCGAGTATGACTGACTTATCTAGCATGGCTGGTTATAGCTATATCAGTGTTATTGGCTTAACTATAATTATTTAGCTTTTTGGTAGTAGTCAACCATCATAGTACCCAAAGTACCATTGTCATCGATCGTAACGATTCTAACTGTACCTGATTGTGCTGCAGTACTCGACTGAACTTGTCCAGCGTTACCTAACACGACTTGGTTGTCTTTAGACGCTTTTGCCTCGTTACCGATAGCGATACTGTTCATGCCGCCTGCCATAGATTTATTACCGACCGCCACCGAAGTTGCGCCTTGTGCTGCTGCCGCTTCACCGACAGCGGTAGAGCGCATACCGCTTGCATTGGCTAGATGACCAAATGCTTGTGCACGTTCAGCAGTGGCCTTTGATTGCCAACCGATAGACGTCGAACCTAGACCTGCAGCATTGGCTTCACCGCCAACGGCAGTGGCTGAGTTGAGACCTGCATTGGCTTTATTGCCGACAGCAACCGTATCATTATTGCCACCTGCCATGGCTGCTTCACCGACAGCAGTAGAGCGCACACCGCTAGCATTGGCTAGATGACCAAAAGCTTGTGCGCGTTCGGCAGTGGCTTTAGATTGCCAACCGATAGAGGTTGAGCCTAGACCAGCAGCGTTAGCTTGACCGCCAACGGCAGTAGCTGAGTTTAGACCTGCATTGGCCTGACTACCGATGGCAACGGTATCATTGGTGCCGCTAGTTGTGGCAGCGTTGCCAAGAGTGATAGCAGTGCTGCTAGTTGCGTTTGCAGTTTGATGGTCAGTTCCTGTTGCCATAGCAGTGCAAGAAGCAGTTGCGGCAATGGCAAAGGTAAGGGCACTAATCTTTAGTACTGATTTCGGTAAAAAGTCCATTTTCATCTTTCATTCCTTTTTGTTAGCCTTGATGGCTTATTAGATAGTTTGGGTAGATGCTGATAGATTATAATCATGGCAACATCAGCGCACTCTGGCACAAATAACTTTATGATAGATAGAGTCCGAAACCTTAATGTAGCATTATTTTTTAACCATTATTGAAATAATGTTTACTTTATATCTTTGAAGGTTATTTAAGCCGATAAATGGATAATTAGAGTCTAAAAGCACTTTAATTATTTGTAAAAAATCGAATACGCCTTAATCTACTAGAGCAGATAGCGTAGAGTATATTAATAATATAATGCATATATTGCGCTGTGTTTTTGACGTTCTAAACCATTATTATTCCAAATAAGAAGAGTACCAATGCAATATAACTTTGATGAAATAATCGACAGACGCGATACAGGCTCACTCAAGTGGCACTATAACGATGACACGATTGCGCTATGGGTAGCAGATATGGATTTTAAGGCTGCTGAGCCTATCTTAAACGCGATTGAGCAAGTCGTGCAGCATGGCATATTGGGCTATACCAATCCCACTGAGGCTTTGTATGACTCGATTATTGGCTGGCATGGCCGTCGTTATGACTTGTGGTTAGATAAGCAGGATATTTTATTTTCCCCTGGTGTCGTGCCGAGCTTGGTGTTGATGATGAATGTCTTTACCGAAGTAGGCGACGCGGTACTGGTCAATGATCCTATTTATACACCGTTTATGACCAAGGTTGAGCAAAATGGCCGCAAGCTTGTGCTCTCTGCATTACAGGAAATCGAGGGCAAGTATCATCTAGACTTGGCTGATATCGAAGCCAAAATAATTGAACATGACGTTAAGCTTTATCTGCTGTGTAATCCGCACAATCCGGGCGGGCGCGTGTGGACGATTGATGAGCTTGAAGCGTTGCTTGCGATTTGTAAAAAGCACAATGTGGCGATTGTCAGTGATGAGATTCATCAAGATTTGACCTTAACGGGTCACACATTTATACCGTTTCTAACGCTAGCAAAAGGCTACGAGCACAATGTCGTAAGCCTGACCTCGATGACCAAAACCTTCAACATCGCAGGCATCAAAGGCTCGATGATATTTGCTAAAGATGCCGCATTAATCAAAAAAATCAGTCAGCAGCAGCAGTTAAATGATGAGTATGAGCTGAATCTATTTGCGTATACAGCCATGCGTAGTGCTTATGAGCATGGCGGTGAGTGGCTAGAGCAGGCGCTTAGTTATATCGAAGCCAATATTGAACTAACCGTGCAATTTTTAGAAGCGCATTTGCCGAAGATTAAGGTCATGCGCCCAGAAGCCTCGTATTTAATTTGGGTAGATTGCTCAGCGTATGCTCAAGAGGATCAAGTGCTTTATGACGCGCTTAGAGCTGCTAAAGTTGAGCTAAACGCCGGTATTAAATATGGCGAGGAAGGACATTTAAAGATGCGCCTAAATGTGGCCTGCCCTAAAGAAGTATTGATAGAAGGGTTAAATCGCATTCATGCAGCGTTGGGTGATGTTGTTAAACCCTGAGTGATAGCGTCAAGATGTTATAAAGTGGCTATATAACAAAAAATCTAAATAACAAAAAAGGCTGGTCTACCAATGTAGTCCAGCCTTTTCACTGCTTTAAAACAACGTTAATGGTGATTTTTATTAGTAATAATTAATCATCATTTTTCGCGTTCTCAGCATTTTCAGTATCCTCACGCATTTGCTCCCACTCTTCATGTTGATGCATGACTGAGCCTTCAAGCGATTCTGAAGTTTCGCCTACTTCCCACGGTGCATTGTCAGGTAGCTCTTCGATATGAATGGTTTTTAGACCGTAATCAGGCTGATAAGCTAGATCATATCTAGCGGCTTTGATCACAGATATCATCATCATACATAGAATGACAATGAGCGGTGCACCCGCGATAATAGAAGCCGTCTGCAAGGTTTGCAGATCTCCCAAGAACATCAAAATGGCGGGTAATAAACACAAAGTAAATGCCCAAAACAGGCGATTCCAACGATGCGGCTCATCGTCTACTTCTACCTGTACGACAGATGCCAAGATATAAGAGATTGAGTCAAAGGTTGTGGCGGTAAAGATAATGGCCAAAAAGGTAAACACAGAGATGACTACATATGACATCGGCAAGCTATTTAATATCGCAAAGATGGCAGCCGTTGGTGACTCATTATTAAGTACGGCAACCACATCAACCGTACCTGTTAATTGCAAATACAAGCCATAGTTGCCTAAGATAATCATAAACATGGCACAGCCAAGCGAGCCATAGAACATGGATCCCAAGACCATATTACGTATGGTACGTCCTCTAGAGATTTTGGCAATAAACAGACCGATAGTTGGTGCAAATACTAGCCACCATGCCCAATAAAAAACAGTCCAATCTTGTGGAAAGGTTGTGTGTTCAAAGCCGAACTCTTGGAAGTCTTTAAAGGGTTCGATATACGTCATCATGAGTGGCATTTCGGTGATAGAACGCCCTAGTGCTTCTAAACCTGTATTCAAAATAAAGACAGTTGGCCCAACAATCAAAATAAATAATAAAAAGGCGACTGCTAAGTAAAAGTTAATGTTGGAGAGTTTTTGAATACCGCCTTTTAGCCCTTGATAGGCACTGTATGCAAAGATCATGGTGGTCACTAATAACACAACAATCTGCATCGTGGTGTTACGTGGCAAACCAAACAGATTGTATAAACCTTCATTGATAAGCGGAGAAGCAAGTCCCAGCGTTGTCGCACCACCACCAACCATACCGAATATAAACAAGACATCAAGCAACTTTGCCCAGTTACTACTTGCCAGTTTTTCACCCAACAATGGCATGAGCGTTTGGCTAACTTTGAGTATGGGTGTCTGACGCACATAATAAAAATAAGCGATAGGCACAGCAGGCACTAGGTAGATGGCCCAAGCAACAGGGCCCCAATGAAAGATACCGTAAGTGGTTGCCCAACGAATGGCATCAGGTGAGCCACCAGGTAGGTTAAAAGGTGGACCTTGGTAATAATAAGCCCATTCAATCAAACCCCAATAAAGAATACTGGCACCAATACCGCCGCAAAATAACATGGACGCCCAAGAAGAATCTGAAAACTCAGGAGTTTCTTCTGGGCGGCCTAGTTTGATCTTACCGATGTCAGATATCACGATGTAAATGACGAACATCATGGCAAGAACACCGAATGCTAGATAAGCGAAGCCAAAGTTATCAACTACAAAGCTACGTGCTATTCCTACCCAGGCTTTACCTTGTTCGGGAAATAATATCAAAGGTACGGCGATACTAAAAAGGATAGCTAACACCATAAAAAACGTAAATTTGTCGATACGGGTGTCAGGTACGTGGTCAGGACGCCACTGTGGTACTGACATCCCTACATCAAAAGTACCTAGATGTGGAGGTTTATGGTGCTTTGATCGTGCTTTTACATAATCTGGAAGGTATTCTTTTGAAAGTTTACCCGTGCCCTTATCTGGTTTCCGACGATTTTGCTCGTTATCAAAGTTACTCATTTCATTGTCTCTTTATATTGCTCTTTGTATTTGACGTTACTGTCTATCACTTACTACCACTTATTCAGTTTTTAAGTCTAGAACTCCTTTTTGTCGTGGTTGAGATATTTCCTTAGATAGCTTCTATCTTTACTACTGCTATATGTATCGTATTTTTGTGGCAATGGTCAGCATAGACACTATGAGCATAGTAACGATAAATACATAGTTTTGTTTGTTTGTTTGTTTGTTTGCCATACCCCTGTAATGAAGTGGTTTTGGTTTTCTTTATTATTTAAGTCGGGTTGTTTTCGAGCACTTACCTTCTGAAAATTTAAATATTTATGCATAACTGTTAATAATTAACCATCTAATAGCCAATAGAGGGCGTAAACTTGTTAAAATAGGGCACCAATTTATCTATTGATGGATATCGATTTATGACCACTGCTGCTGCCACTCCTGCAATCAAAGAAGATCGCATCTTAATCCTCGATTTTGGCTCGCAATATAGCCAGTTAATCGCCCGCCGTGTGCGCGATTCTGGGGTGTTTTGTGAGATGTTCCCTTATGATATCGACACTCAGCGCATCATCGATTTTGGCGCAAAAGGCGTCATCTTATCGGGTGGCCCTGAGAGCGTCCACGCAGAAAACAGCCCACGTATCAACGATGCGGTATTTGATCTAGGCGTGCCAGTACTAGGTATCTGCTATGGTATGCAAGCGATGGCAGATCGTTTTGGCGGGCAAGTTCATGCCAGTGATATTCATGAGTTTGGTGCGGCGACTATCGAAGTAAATGGCCACTCACAGCTGACTGACGGTATCGAAGACAGCAAGACTGACGGCGCGGCTGCCAAGCTAAACGTTTGGATGAGTCATGGTGACAAGGTCATCGAAGTACCTGAAGGCTTCGACATCATTGCTAGTACGCCAAGCTGTCCAATCGCGATTATGGCCAATGATGATAAGCAATACTACGGCCTACAGTTCCACCCAGAGGTCACGCATACGTTACAAGGTCAAGCGCTGCTTGGTCGTTTCGTGCATCAAATCTGTGAATGTGCAGGTGAGTGGACGCCAGACAATATCGCTGATATGCGTATCGCACAGTTAAAAGAGCAAATCGGTGACAAGCAAGTATTACTAGGTCTATCGGGCGGTGTTGATAGTTCAGTCGTTGCCGCGCTATTGCACAAAGCAATCGGCGATCAGCTGACTTGTGTGTTCGTTGATAACGGTCTATTGCGTTTGCATGAAGGCGACCAAGTCATGCAAATCTTTGCAGAAAACATGGGCGTAAAAGTTATCCGTGTTGATGCTGAAAATTTGTTTTTAGATGCGCTAGCAGGCGAGTCTGACCCAGAGAAGAAACGTAAAATCATCGGCAAGACATTCATCGACGTATTCGCTGATAGCGCGCGTCAAGTGAGTGAGCAGAGCGATGGTAAAGTCGTTGAGTTTTTGGCACAGGGTACGATTTACCCAGACGTTATCGAATCTGCTAAGTCGCATCAAGGCAAAGCGCATGTGATTAAGAGCCATCATAACGTAGGCGGTTTGCCAGATGATTTGGCATTTAAACTGATTGAGCCGTTACGTGATTTGTTCAAAGATGAAGTACGCAAGCTTGGTATTACCTTGGGCCTACCTGCCAAAATGATCTATCGTCATCCGTTCCCAGGTCCAGGTTTGGGCGTACGCATCCTTGGCGAAGTTAAAAAAGAATATGCTGATATTCTGCGTTTGGCTGATGCTATCTTTATGCAAGAGCTTGAGCGCTCAGGCTGGTATGACAAGACGGCACAAGCATTTGCCGTATTCCAACCAATCAAATCTGTCGGCGTGGTCGGCGATGGCCGCCGCTATGCGTGGGTAATCGCGCTACGTGCGGTTGAGACGGTAGACTTTATGACCGCTCGTTTTGCGCATCTGCCATACGATTTGATCGAGACTGTATCGAACCGCATTATGAATGAAATCGCGGAAGTATCACGCGTGACTTATGATGTTTCGAGCAAGCCGCCTGCAACGATTGAGTGGGAGTAGTTTTTAGTCATAGAAAACTAAAAATCTGATTGGCTGAATATAATAATAAAAAAGCACTCAACTTGGTTGGGTGCTTTTTTTGGTTGCAAATATATTTTAGATATTGAAATGGCTATCTATTACAGTTTTAGTTTCACCAGTATTTCTCGCCAGATAATTTTGCAATATGACTATAAACCACTCTATCTATATCTTTAATTATGTCTAATAGATTGTTAAGGTGTCTTTCGACATCTAAATATGTTAGGGATTCAATTTCCTGATGAGCTATTGACTCTCTGACACTAAGAAAGGATTCTAATTGAGTAGTATAATCTTTCCTACCTCTAATATGTATTGCCTTCAATATATCTGTAATTCCTATTCTGAAATATAGTATTTTCAAGTTTTTAATTGAAGGGTATTTGTTTGTAGCTATAATTCCATTTGCATTAATAAAATCAGTAATCTCTTCATTTTGATTTATCTGCTTATAATATGGATTTCTATGACTTATTTTCTCTAGTAGGTTTTTCTCATCTGAATTATTAATAAAGTTCCTATAATGAGTCAGTTGTCTATCCATTAGTGTCTTAGTAACAACATTATCTGGCAGCTCACTAATTTTAGCTTTCCTAGACTTATAGTTAAATATTATGTCTTTAATAAGTGACTCATTATATGCTTCTATTTTTGCGGACATGAGAAATACTGCTGACTGATAAATTAGAAGTTTCTGTTCATAAGTTAACGTTGAAGACTTGAAAGATACTTGTCTAACTGTGCTCTTGAGTGACTTTGTACCATCTTCAAATTCGATTCTCGCTCGGCTTTTTTTATAGCTCATAACTAGCTCAATAAATTTTCAAGAAACTTACTATAAATACTTATTCTTTTGTGCACGGTATTTCTGTCCGTTGTACCTTTAGTTAAGGTACTGTAGAAATTATCGTCACTAAGTAGCTCTTCCACTTTATCTATTACTAATTTCTTATCCATATTTTCTAGTTTTTCTATCGAAGGGTTGAGATTCGTCATAGAAATCATTTGAGCGTCAAACAGTGCGGTATTAGCTTTAGCTCTCTTTCTGTTCTCATCAAAAGTCTTGAAAGTATATTCGCCGTACAATTCATAGCACTTGTTGAAATTATCTCTGAATTTTAATGATAGTGAATCTATATCTACCTGCTTAGAAAACCTATTATTCTCTGCATAATTATTGAGGTAAGTAGTCATTGGTTTTTGATAGTTTATCCAATTATCATGTAAAGCAAAATAGCGGAGAATAAGCTCTTCTCCTTTCATTCTTTTGTCTTTTACCGTAGATGTAGCTTTCTTGAAATTTGTACCCTTACTAAGTTCATCAATAGTATTTATAAGAGGGCCGTTATATATACCATGTCTTAGTTCTTGTGGGTTCAACTTTACAGAACCAGTATTTAGCCTTTCAAATACGTCAAATTTTATTTGGGGATGTGTATCTTTTAATATAACTATGCATCTAATAGTCCTATTTATAATATGTTTTTGAAACCTCGGATCGAGTTCAGAAAATTTAAAACCTTCCAACTCAGGGTAAGTCGCTAAACCCGTTAAAGGAAATCCGTCCTTTAGGTACAGGTTTATACTAGTAAGTCTTTGATTTCCATCAATAACTGATAAACTTTCATCAGAATTTTGACTGAGGTAAATAACTGGTATGGGACATTGAATAATAAGTGATTCAATCAGCCTAGATGCTTGAGCTCTATTCCATACGTAACCCCTTTGAAACATAGGTATATCTAGATGCTCTTTATCTATGTAATCAACTATAGTAGAAACGGTGAAATCATAAGTTTCAGTATTTAACTTTCTTTTCTCAGCTGGGATATCCAATATATCAATTTCATAATCTTCCTGAACAGGAAAAAGCTTATTAGCTAATCGAGTTGACTTATTATTATCCATGTTATTGCTCAGCATATGTTTGTGATCAAAAATATCTCAATCATGAACAGTTATTAAAGAAAAAGCAACGGCAGCACCCAAAAAGAATGCTGCCGTTAACTGTAGAGCTTATTTAAAAACTAAAACTAACCCTTCACATTCACCACATAACGTCCAACCACTTTGCTCGACATAAAGCGATCTAGGTATTCTGGCGTTTGCTCAAGTGTAATCTCTTCACCATAGCTTTCAAGATTAGGCAGCTTCATATCGGTGGCAACACGTTTCCAGATAGCTTCCTTGTCAGCTAGCGGGATATAGACCGAGTCGATACCCAATAATGATACTGCTCTAGTGATGAATGGCATGACCGTCATTGAAAACTCAGCGCCACCTGCTAGACCACAGCTCGTCACCGCGCCGCCCGCTTTGGTTTGTTTGAGCAAATTAGATAGGTAATCGCCACCGATGGTATCGATAGCGTTTGCCCATAGCTCACGGCCAACAGGTTTGTTACCGATTTCATTAATAGTGTCGCGATGACGTACTTCGCTCGCGCCCAATGCCTTTAAGTGCTTGCTTTGCTCTGGCTTACCTGAGAACGCAATCACGTCATAGCCTAACTGCTTTAAGATAGCGATACTGATCGTACCCACGCCGCCTGTTGCACCAGTGACAGCAACTGGGCCATCACTTGGTTTTGCACCCATTTTCTCTAGCTTTTGCACACTTAGCGCTGCGGTTAAGCCGCCCGTGCCATAGGTCATCGCTTCTTTTAGTGTCAGCGTTTCTGGGCAAGGCAGCGCCCAATCTGCGGGGATTGAGATCATTTGACCGAGACCACCGTCCGTATCCATACCGAGATCATAGCCGAATACCAATACTTCTTGCCCTACAGTAAACGTGCCTGACTTATCACTAACGACCACACCAGCGGCGTCGATACCAGGGGTATGTGGGTACTGTTTGGTGATCCTTTTATTACCCGTGGCCGACATCGCATCTTTAAAGTTTAACGATGAATAATGCACTTCGATGAGCAAATCATTTTCTGGCAAGTCACTGACTTTACGCTCTTGGATGCTTTTTTTGAATTCACCATCGCTGGTTTCTTCGACGACTAAGGCTTTAAAGGTTGTATCGTTTGACATGGTTATATCCTTATTAAATATTATTATTCACGTTGATAGGTAACTGCTTATATATATGTTTACATCAGAATTATCATGACAACAGCACGGTTAAAATAAAAAAGCCCATAGTATTATCTAACGAGTAATACAAATGGACTTTTCATATTTATGATGCCTTCAATGACAATCAATGCAAGGTCAGAGTATTGCTTAAGGCTTTAGGATAACTTTACCTTTTTTGCTTGATTGTACTTTTCCAGAGACCGCAGTTGTGATGTCGTCCAGACTATAGATAGCTTCGATAGGTAGCTTTAAGTCGCCGTTCGAAGCACGCTCTAGTAGCTCATCGATTAGACGTTGTTTATTTTCTAGATCCATTTCTTGGCTGGTTTTACTGCCCCAGAACCCTTTTACAACAGCTTGCTTAAAGATCAAGCTGCCAGCGTCTAGTGCCATTGGCTTGCCTGACATGATACCAAATGAGACCAGCGTGCCTTTGCTGCCCAGCAATGATAGTAGCTCGTTGCTCGACTCACCACCGACTGAATCGACGGCTGCTGTGATTTTGTCATCGTCAATGATAGCGCGAACTTGGTCTTTCCAGTCGTCATCAGCTGTGACGACATTGTTTTTAATACCGAGCGAGGTCAGCTCTTCTATCGCGTCTTTACTACGTACGAGGTTAATCGTATTTACACCGCGCGCTGCTGCTAGCATCGCAAGCGTTTTACCAACAGCGCCATTTGCAGCGTTATGGATAATCCATTGACCGCTATCTACTTCCAAGAATTCTAATAGCATCAAGGCAGACAACGGCATAGCGATGAGCTGAGCAGCCAATTCGTCTTCGATACTATCAGGCATGTTAAATACCATGCTGGCAGGGGCGACGAAATACTCCGCCCACGTCTCGTGCACACTGGCACAAGCCACACGTTGGCCAACGCTTAGATCTGTCACATCATCGCCCACGGCATCGATAATACCTAGCGCTTCACTACCACCGATGGCTGGCATCTCAGGCTTATAGCCATATTGACCACTTACCGTTAGCAAGTCATGGTTGTGAATAGGGGAGAGAATGGTTTTGATACGGACTTCGTTAGCAGCTGGCTGCGGCATCGGGCTGTCGCCAACGCTCAATACGTCAGAAGGTTTGCCAAAGCTGTTATGAATAGCACTACGCATGATGATTTCCTTTATTTATTTATGATTTAATTTATGTATAAGTGTATTAAGAGTATGAATAACCGACTATAAACATCATGTCATTGAGATCATTCATCAATGTATTTTTTCTTCTAGTAGAAACGATACCATGATAATGATGCTTAGAGGTTATCGACTAACAAAGACACTATACTTAAAAATAGACTGGTCGTCTAGGAGTCGGATACATTTGCGCTAACGGGATTTTGTTATAGAAAGCTTGGCTTACATCGGTAATATTCTTTGTGTTACTGCTCACACTGATGTAGAGCTGTTCATGTTATTTGGTTTATGGGTTTTAGCAGGATTCTCTAATGAATAGGGCTTTTTAGAGAGAAACTAAAAAGAAAAATCATTGGTGACATATTCAATGAATTACAGAGAATAGTTAATTAATCACTGTGCCAATCAAGGTCGCATTAGAACGCATCACATAAATGGTCTTCCATATGATTATCTAAATTATCAAATGTCTTATGCTTAATAATAGAATGCTATTCCAAGTATTAGTTCGTAATCATCATTAAATGTCAAACATATGTCAGCTACAATTTATAACATAAGAGTAGCATCTTGACGAGTAATAGGTTTTTCATAAAAAATCGGTTAAATCTTTGCAGAATTCGATAAATTAGTATGTTTTTTGTTCATTTTTACTCATTAATAGTATATGCAGATGTTTGACTAAATTCACGTTTTTTCTATGAACTGAAAAATTGTTGACATTGATAACTTTTTTTACTATTACTATTACCAATAGTTTTCTAACGTTTATTATTAATAGATGGTCAGATGATGGCCTTTAACGACGTAAATAATGCATATGAAAACGATATATAAACTGTAGATGGATTTACTACTAGATTAGTTAATCTGATCGCCACCTGCCTGCTAGGACGCCATATGACCCGCAACTCTGTCTCCCTTCGTACTACTGTATTTTTACCGACCTCTCTTGTACTTGCCATGTTTATGACAGGGTGTAGTGATAATGCGGCCACTAATAGTACTAACTCATCAGCTAATATTGATCCAAACGTACTAGCAGATACTCAAGAGTTGGTCATTAATAATGGAACAGAGCCTGAATCGCTTGATCCACATAAAGTGTCTGGTGTACCTGAGTCTAATATTGGTCGTCAATTATTTGAAGGGCTAACCAATACCGATGCAGACGGTAAAACCATCCCAGGAATCGCAACTGAGTGGGAGAGTCCGGATAACAAAGTGTGGACTTTCAAATTACGTGATGCCAAGTGGACAAACGGTGATCCAGTTACTGCGCAAGACTTTGTCTATAGCATGCGCCGCCTAGTCGATCCCGATACAGCGTCGCCTTATTCAAGCTATTTGGTTGATGCTAAAGTAGTTGGTGCTGATAAAATCGTTGAAGGTACTGCAGGTATAGATACACTTGGAGTAAAGGCAATCGATGACAAAACACTGCAGGTCACTTTGTCAGAGCCAGTACCTTATTTTCCAGATATGCTTATTCATAATTCCGTCAAACCTGTGCATCAAAAAACAATCGAAGCATTTGGTGATAAATGGACGGATCCTGCCAATATCGTCGTCAACGGCCCTTATAAAGTCAGTAAATGGCAGATTAACGATGAGCTCGTTTTGACACGTAATACCTCTTATTATGATGATGCCAATACAACGCTTGATACCATCACGATGCTACCTATTCCTTCTAGCACAACCGATGTAGCACGCTATCAGGCTGGTGAAGTGGATGTCACTTATAATGAGATTCCAACCGAGCAGTTTGCTTCTTTGAAAGAGAAAAATGGTGATGAGCTTAGAGTTTCACCTTATCTCTGTACCTATTATTACGAGTTCAATACCGTCAAGCCTCCTTTCGACAACCCTAAAGTACGTCGTGCCTTAGCCTTGTCACTAGATCGTGACACCATTGCCGATAAGGTTATTGGACAAGGCCAAACAGCGGCTTATCAGCTCACACCTATAGCAGCTAATGGCAAGGTAGAAAACAAACCAGAATGGTCAACGTGGGATAAAGAGAAGCGTATTGCTGAAGCCAAAAAACTACTAAATGAAGCTGGTTACAACGAGAGTAATCCGCTCTCCTTTGAGCTGCTTTACAACACCAATGACAATCATAAAAAGGTCGCAGTTGCTGCCACTTCGTTATGGAAACAAGCGCTCGGTTTCGTCGATGTAACCTTGACCAATAAAGAATGGAAAACCTATCTTGATACACGCCGAAACGGTAACTATCAAATCGCTCGTGCTGGTTGGTGTGCCGACTACAACGAACCTTCAGCATTTTTGAATATTGCCAAATCTGACAATAGCGGTAACTACGGTAAGTACGCCAATGCCAATTTTGATAGCTTAATGGCTCAAACGTTAAAAGCGGGCGTCACGCCTGAGCAACGTGCAAGCTTATATCAAAAAGCGGAAGCACAGTTAGATCAGGATATGGGGCTACTTAATATCTATCACTATGTCAGCCCTCGTTTGGTAAAACCTTACGTCATCGGCTTTTCAACGAAAGATCCTCTAGACAACTGGCAAGGTAAAGATATCTCTATCGCCAAGCACTGATCATTAAGCACTGATCATTAAGCACTGATCATTAAGCACTGATCATTAAGCACTGATCATCAAAGAATGACCATCCAATAGTCTTATTAGCAGGCGCTATGAAAAGGAGCAATTCCGATTGATAGCGTCCGTCTGCTATGGACCAGAGAAAGTCTGAAAGTGGCGTAAATACTCAAAACGAGCATTTTGAAATCAAGCGTTGTTGTACAGGTAACCTTATAAAGAGGCATTATGCTAAAGCTTATTTTTCGGCGGATTTTAGAAGCCATTCCGACCATGTTTGTTTTGATAACCGTGTCTTTTTTTATGATGCGTTTGGCACCGGGCAGTCCTTTTACTAGTGAGCGTAGTTTGTCGCCAGCAGTATTGGCCAATATCGAAGCCAAATACAACCTCAATGATCCTATGTGGCTGCAATATGTTAATTATCTCAAGCAGCTGGCTCTAGGCGATTTCGGACCATCCTTTAAGTATAAAGACTATACGGTCAATGAATTGTTATCGCAGTCGTTTCCGGTATCAATGGAACTTGGCTTGTATGCTTTTGTATTAGCACTGGTGTTGGGGCTTATTCTTGGGGTGATAGCTGCGCTCAAGCAAAACTCTTGGATGGATTATATTCTAATGGCGTTTGCTATGACGGGTGTTGTGATTCCAAGCTTTGTAAAAGCCCCCTTATTGGTACTGGTGTTTGCGATTCTTTTACAGTGGCTGCCCGCCGGTGGCTGGAATGATGGAGCAGTGCGAAACCTAATACTGCCTGTTACAGCTTTAGCATTGGCTTACGTCGCTAGTATTGCACGTATCATGCGTGGCTCGATGATTGAGGTGATGAATAGTCAGTATATCCGTACGGCAAAGTCTAAAGGGTTGCCGATGCGTCGAATCGTGATGAAGCATGCGCTCAGACCTGCATTATTACCTGTGATTTCTTATCTTGGTCCTGCATTCGTTGGCATTATTACTGGCTCTATCGTAATCGAGACTATTTTTGGTTTACCGGGTATCGGGCAGTTATTTGTGAATGGGGCATTGAATCGCGATTATGGTGTTGTGCTTAGTTTGACCATTTTGGTTGGTGTATTGACGATTGCCTTTAATGCCATCGTCGATATTTTATACGCCATTATTGATCCAAAAATCCAGTATTGATATTGGTATTAATGGCCACTTAAAGCACACCGTATAAATGCCAATTATCGCTTAAAAATAAATATCAGATTCTCAATTAAATGAGTAAAAGGACGACTATGAGCCTGACCGTAGACCAGCCAACCGAGCTTATGGAACTGCCTATCAAAGAGATAAAAGGCCGTAGCCTTTGGCAAGATGCATGGCGCCGCTTTTATCAAAACAAAGCGGCAGTGACGAGCTTTTTTATCCTATTACTCGTCGGTATTTTTGTCATCTTTGTGCCCATGCTAGCACCTTTTGGTTATGCAGAGACTGATTGGAACTTTATGCAATCTGCGCCATCGATTGAAAACAAGCACTATTTCGGTACTGACTCGCTCGGTCGAGATTTACTCGTACGTACAGCAGTCGGCGGGCGAATATCACTATTGGTGGGTATCGCTGGTGCAACGGTGGCGGTATTGGTTGGTACGGTGTATGGCGCAACGTCAGGCTATCTAGGCGGCAAAGTAGATATGATTATGATGCGCTTTTTGGAGATTCTAAGCGCCTTTCCATTTATGTTCTTTGTGATTTTGCTAGTGACGATATTTGGTCGTAACCTTATTTTAATTTTCGTCGCTATCGGCTTAGTCTCTTGGCTAGATGTCGCTCGTATCGTCCGTGGTCAGACACTGAGTCTGAAGAGTAAAGAGTTTATTGAAGCAGCCCACGTTGGTGGGGTATCAGGTTTCAATATTATCCTGCGTCATATCGTGCCCAACGTGCTGGGTGTGGTTGTGGTTTATGCCTCGTTGCTAGTGCCAACGATGATTTTATTTGAGTCGTTTTTGAGCTTTTTAGGACTGGGTGTGCAGGAGCCAATGACCAGTTGGGGTGCGCTACTACAGGAAGGCTCGCAAACGATGCAAGTCGCTCCTTGGCAGATTTTGATTCCCTCGGCTTTCTTAGTCATTACTTTATTTTGCTTTAACTTTATTGGCGATGGTCTGCGTGATGCGTTTGACCCCAAAGACCGCTAGACTCAAGCTCGCTAGGAGAACAACATCATGTCAATGCAAGATAGCAATAGCGCACCTGAGAAAATAGACTCTACTGTTCGTAAAGTGGGCGCTGACTCAGTGCTCAATAACCAAGCCCATCAGGCTAAACAAGTCAGTCAAGAAAGCAGCTTGTTAGTGGTTAAAGATTTATCTGTGCAATTTAAAACCGAAGATGGACTTGTAACCGCAGTGAATGGTTTGAACTTTAATCTGCATGATGGTGAGACGTTGGGTATCGTTGGTGAGTCAGGCTCTGGCAAGTCACAGACGGCGTTCGCCATCATGGGTCTGCTGGCAAAGAACGGCCGAACCAAAGGCTCAGTAAAATTTGAAGGCAATGAGCTATTAGGTTTATCGCAAAAAGCATTGAATAAGATTCGTGCTGAGCAAATCGCTATGATCTTTCAAGATCCGATGACCTCACTCAATCCATATATGAAAATAGGCGATCAGCTTGCCGAAGTGTTGATTTTACATAAAGGAATGAGCAAAAAAGACGCGTGGGCGGAGTCGATACGTATGCTAGATGCGGTCAAAATTCCTGAGGCAAAAAAACGGATTGGTATGTATCCGCATGAGTTTTCAGGAGGTATGCGCCAACGGGTAATGATTGCGATGGCGCTGCTCTGTCGCCCTAAATTACTGATTGCCGATGAGCCAACGACAGCACTTGATGTGACCGTCCAAGCACAGATTATGGTGCTGTTAAATGAGCTAAAGCGTGACTTTGGTACCACTATTATTATGATTACTCACGACTTGGGTGTGGTGGCTGGTATTTGTGATCGAGTACTTGTGATGTACGCTGGTCGCACCATGGCATATGGCGAGACGGAAGAGATTTTTTATACACCGACGCATCCTTATACTATCGGGCTATTAAAAGCTATTCCGCGTCTTGATGATGATAAAGGTAAGCTTGAAACCATTCCTGGCAGTCCGCCCAATCTACTGAATCTACCGACTGGCTGTCCTTTTCATGAACGTTGTACGCATGCCATGGATATCTGCCGTGATGTACCACCGCCGCTTGAGTTTTTACCAAATGAGCGTCAACGTGCTTGCCATTGGCATCCTGAGATGCAGATTGATGATGCAGGAGACGTTACCAAGGGTATGGCAACAGATACTGATATCAATAACCTATCGACATTGGAGGGCTAGGACATGACATTATCTAATATAGGCATAGTCAAAGAGAGCCAAGCTCCACTACTACAAGTGCAGGATGTGCATACGACGTTTAATATCAAACAAAAAGGGACGTACTTTTGGCAAAAGCCTGACACCTTAAAGGCTGTCAATGGTGTCTCGTTTGAGCTATTTTCTGGCGAGACTTTGGGCGTAGTAGGTGAGTCGGGCTGCGGTAAATCGACGCTGGCAAGAACGATTATCGGCTTAGTGAGAGCCAATGCTGGCAGCATAAAGTTTGGTGATGAAGAGATAGTAGGCGCCTCTAAGAAAACCATGAGAATAAAGCGCAAAGATATTCAAATGATATTCCAAGATCCGCTAGCGTCGCTTAACCCACGCATGACGGTAGGCGATATCATCGCAGAACCACTGCGTACCTACTATCCAGAAATGAAAAAATCTGACGTACAAGATGAAGTGCGTACAATGATGAAAAAGGTTGGGCTACTGTCTAATCAGATTAACCGCTATCCGCATGAGTTTTCTGGTGGTCAGTGTCAGCGTATTGGAATTGCTCGCGCCCTAATACTAAAGCCTAAAATCATCATCTGTGATGAGCCAGTATCGGCTCTTGATGTCTCGATTCAAGCGCAAGTCATTAACTTGTTGCAAGACATACAGCAAGAGATGGGGTTGGCGCTTATCTTTATCGCCCATGATCTATCAGTGATTAAACATATCGCGGATAGAGTGCTTGTTATGTATTTAGGACATGCTGTCGAGCTAGGTATAAACGAAGCTGTGTACGGAAATCCGACGCATCCTTATACACAAGCGCTGATGTCAGCGGTACCATTACCTGATCCTATTGCCGAACGTAATAAGGTCATTCAGTTATTAGAAGGCGACTTACCAAGTCCAATCAATCCACCGTCAGGCTGCGTATTCCGTACTCGCTGTCCGATAGCGGATAGCGAGTGTGCCCAAATCAAACCTGTGTTAGAAGGTACTTTGGACCATAGAGTAGCTTGTTTAAAGAATAAGGTTGGGCTTTAATTAACTTACATCCATGATGCTCTCGGTATAAAGAACACTAGTATAGATAATTCATCAGCGTAGTCAGTGATGTCCACTATGTAGTGGTTTTAGCTGCGGTAGAGTATATTTTAATAAAACTCTATTCTACTCAGTACATGCTCTTGTACTAGATAGGCACAGATGTAGGCACTTGGCCACGCAAACATAAAAGCCAGTCCCCACGAATGCATCAACTCCATAAAAAACCCGTCGATGAAGCCTTGTTTGACCACCAACAGGGCTGTTGAGATAATCAGTGACATCATCATTGCCATCAGGCCTGTAAAGATAAGGCGGTAATATTTGCGGCGCGTACGTATTCTGATAGTGGGGAAGTTGGCCATAGTATTCGGTTGTCCTACATAGTGTTAGCTATGCCCAGCCTATGATGCGGGCATACGTTGTAAGTTAATAGTTAGGTGGTGAGCAGGCATAATAAATGGATAAGGTATTGGCTACCAGTGTTCATCATACTCCGTGAGGTCAAACGGGTAAAATCGTTATTATCAATGGTAGGGTTTGCGATATGTTATTAATATGATTATTGTCTTTAAGGCAGCATTTTAAAGCTTTTTGAAGAGGTTATTGCTAAAAGGAATATCTCTAAAAACAGCACGTTCTCAACAGTCGATTTTGCTACGATAACTTACTATAACTAAGACCAAAAACAACTAGGAGTATAGTATGGCAGTTCAAGAACAACGAGGGTCTCAACAAAAAACATTAGGAATCATTGGTGGTATGAGCTGGGAAAGTACCGAGAGCTATTATCGTCTGATTAATGAAGGTGTCAAGCATCAGCTTGGCGGACTACATTCAGCAGATTTGTTGATTCATAGTGTGGATTTTGCGTTGATTAATATGTTACAGGAGCAAGGCAGATGGGACGAGCTAGGTGTAATAATGGCTAACAGTGCTCAGCGTCTACAAGCAGCTGGCGTACAAGGAATCATGATTGCTTCTAACACGATGCATAAACTGGTAGATGACGTGCGCTCCGCCACAGACTTGCCATTGACTCATATCGCTGATGCGACTACTGATGCTATCAAAAAACAAAATCTTACTAAAATAGCCTTACTTGGTACTCAGTTTACGATGACTCAAGATTTTTATAAGCAGCGTCTTATTGATGCGGGTTTACAAGTATTGATACCAGAAGATGAGGCGAGAGCAGAAGTGCACCGCATTATCAAAAAAGAGCTGTGTGTTGGTGAATTTAAAGACAGCTCACGAGAGTATTATCGTCAAGTGATTAAAGATTTGGCAGCGCAAGGGGCAGAGGGTGTGATCTTGGGCTGCACAGAGATTGGTCTACTTATCAAACAGGCTGATAGCCCCATACCTGTATTTGATACCACAGCTATTCATGCAGCTGCGGCGGTAGATTTTTTATTAGAGTAGTGCGGACTGATAAAAATATTTAAGCCTATAATGTTTTTACCAGTCGCTCAAGCAGTTCAAGCGTGCTTTCTTGTTTGACCAAAGTTACCCCTTGTCCTGCCCATAAAGATTGATGTTCTGCATCCACATTCTGAGACGCATGAGCTCGCATAGATTTGGATATGGCATTTAATTGTGGGTAGGGTGGTAGCTCATCAGCGCTTTCAAATTGAGCAAAATCACGCAGATAATCGTTTAATAAACCACGAGCGAGCTTACCTGAAAATAATCGAGTTAAGCGCGTTTCTGAGCTGCGTCTGCTGTGACTGGCATCGAGTAAGGCTTGTTTATAAGTATCATTGATACCGCTTTGGTCAGTGGTCAGAAACGCCGTCCCCATTTGTGCAAGCTCAGCACCTGCCGCTTGTACTGCCTTTATATCCTGTCCCGTCATAATGCCACCTGCTGCAATCAAAGGAATATCAGTACAGGCGCGCGTCTGGCCAATCAAAGTCAATAATCCCAATGGATCGCTTTCACTTTGTGGTAACCAACCACCGCGATGTCCACCCGCTTCGACCCCTTGTACACATACCGCATCTGCGCCAATATCTGCCCATGCTTTCGCTTCTAGTGGATGATTGGCGGTACCGATGACGCGCGTACCGAGACTTTGCAGACGCTGAACTTGCTCAGCACTGATAATACCAAAGGTAAAACTGGCAACAGGAACGGGATTGTCATAGAGCACTTGTAGCTGCTCTGCGAAGCTCTGCGCTGGGCATTCAGGTAGTGTGAATTCAATATTATTGTCTTGATAGTATTGACTTAGCCAAGTGGGAATTTCGGTATCAAAGGTCGTAGTTTCTTGCTCAGACAATATCATGAGATTGATCATAAACGGACGGTCGGTGAGCGATTTAATGGTATTAATTTGGCTGGTCAAAACATTTGGCGCAGTCATACCAGATCCTAGTGAACCCAGTCCACCAAAGTTACTGACCGTCGCCGCCAGTTCAGGTGTGGTTGCACCTGCCATTGGTGCTTGAACGATAGGGTAGGTTAAGTCTAGAGTATCAAGTAAGGTCATGGCGGGTAGCCTTTTATTAAGATGTTTGCATGACTTACTTTAACAGAGCTAGACTAGCAGTATGTGAGATAGTGTTTATTTAGTTGCTGAATAGGTCAGAAGAGAGAGTTTTGACTACGTAGTTGTAGTTAAAACATCGAGTGAAATAAAATAAAGAAAGTATATAATATGTGTTAATCATGCTGACTCTAGCATACCCCCTCACTGTTACTGATCATACTATGTTAAAAAAAATATATAAAAAAATACGAAAGAATAAAAACGATTATTACTCGCCACTTATAGATTATGACTTGAGTGATTATAGCTATAAAATAGTCACTTGTGATGAGAGGAAAAGTTATGAGAAAAAATCAACTGTAAATAAAAATCAAATTAAGAATCTTTCAGATGATTTCTATGCACAATTATACTCTTTCAAAAACCTGCCTAAACATTATATTTTTTTAATTACCGTTGTTGCTCCAATAATCTCAATAGTATCAATATACCTTTTATTCGTTGCCGTTAGACAAGGTTCTGATTCTTTATATTCAGCTGTGTTAGGAGCGGTAAGTTTCACAATATTTATTATATGTCGTGATAAGAATGAAAAATCAATATTACAGAAGCAGTCCCTAATCCATAATAAGAGCTTTGTAACGATAGATGAGGTAAGATTATATTGGATAAGAGATAAAATTGGATCACGAACTGATATCTGCGAATTTGTAAAAAAATTATCTGAATGGAAGAGTTTGAAAGATAAGTACAATCGTAATGCTAAAATCAACTGGTTTAATTATATCTATGACCCTCAATCAAAACCTAGAATTCTAGCTTTGTTTATTGCTTTTATCTCTTTATTTACAGTTATGACAATAAACACATTTGAGATTGAACCTCTTTCAATAATAGTTATTTTTTTTGGTTTAAAATATTTTTTAATCGAACAAACTGGACTTGTTTTATTCCTTGGATTAATCACAGTGTTTCTACTCTGGCAAATAATATTCATTAGCCATATGTTAAGTAGATTTATAATATATTTGATAGATTATTTGAATAGAGATAATTTAAGTGAGTTAAGATTTAGTATTTTAATGAATTTTTTGTTAGATCACGTGAAGTTCTACGATTAGCTCTCATTATTAGAAAGCATTAAATAAGAGCTAATTTATCCTAAAAAAATGAGCCAATCCTTCAAGCCACCAAAAAGACGACTAAGAAAATTGACCCATTCTTATAACTTCGATTTTTAACATTTACTATTAATTCAACTGCAACGACCCTTTGGCGTTCATCAGTAGCTCAACCACATCATCACCGCTAATCACTTCAAAGCGCTTGTCGATATCTGACTCTTCTACACCGTTGTGTTTCATACAAGCGCCGCAGACCAATACTTGACCACCTTTTTCGATAAAGGCTTCTAGTAACTCACCAGCTGGCTCAAACGGATCGCCAATATCTACATTGTCTAGCGCATTTGGCTTTGCCAGATGTACAGCATCCACCATTAATATCACAGTAGCAGAATGGCCTTTTTTCAGTGCCACGCCTGCCATGGTAAACGCTAAGGTGATTTTGCTTGGGTTTGATTCGCTATTATCAAATAACGTGCCGACATAATCTGTTGTATTAGCCATATTATTCTCCTTATAAGACTATATTTGTTTTATCTGAGTATGTACTCACCACTATCCTAACATTTATTATATGTATTTATATAATGAGTTGTTATGAAATAGTAGCTATAAGGTTGCTTGCTTGTACTATCTGTTAAACAAGATAAAAGTAATGGATTTTTAGCTTATAAAGTTAAGTTAGTCAGCTGTATCGACAGGCGGCCATGGACGATCAGCATCACTTTTGATCCATTCAGCTACGTAACCCGTTGGTGGTAGATCCCAATCAGATTGACCCAACGCAGCGAGTACTTGTGCCGTGTCAATTACTCTGCCACCTTTGGTCACACCCGTACGCAGTAGTCCAGATGAGCAAGGCTGTCCTTTGACCCACATTGATTGCTCAATATACAGCCAGCGCGCGTCGATACCGACGATTTTGGTTTTGAGCGTGACTTTTTGAAAGGCGCGAATACGCTTACGGTATTGGATAGTGCTGCCAGCGATGACCAAACCCCAGCGTTGTTTTAACAACTGCTTGCCAAGCCCAGTCCGTACTGCAAAGTCCATACGACCCAAATCATACAGCGTAAATACGCGGCCGTTATTCATCTCCAAAAAATTATCTATATCGGATAAGCGGCAGCGAAACTGAATTTCACTGGTGTCCTTAAACGTCAGTGTGTCGCCTTTTTTTGCCTTTAGGGCAGCATGAGCAATGGTGCTAGCATAACGGATAAATGGGTACATAAAACACTCTCAAAAAGTTATGAACGTTGGCGTTATTATTTTGTCATTGATGACAGTGATTATTTATTGTCAGAGATCACACCTTGAGAAGGTTCGCTAGTAGAAGCCACACCAATCCAATTAAAATAAGCGCTGACAGTTTCAGGTATCCAGTTGATATCGAATTTTGAAGTCTTGGACTTTTTATCATCGGTGACAGACGATTTGCTTTTGGACTGACCGTTGTCTGAGCGATAACGCAGATAACCGATATGTCCACCGTGCGCAGTATCTAAGATAGTGACACTCTCAGAGACATCATTTGGGGTAGCCGTAAAGCCGATGAAAGGGTCGTCCTTTGCACTGATTAATAGCAGAGGGTGAGTGACGTTGCGCAAATACGGCATGGCGGATGCGGTATGGTAATAGTCGTTTTTGGAGCGATATCCGTGACGCGGCGCGGTAAAAATATCATCAAAATCACTGATACGATTGGCAGCTTTGATAGAGTTGATTTCATCTTGAGTAAGATCGTTTGCCAATGCTTTTTTGATAATTGGGTTAAGCAGATAAGGCGTATAGATACGATGACTCAAGAAGCTATGCATAGTAATGGCAGCTGAGGACATATCGACTGGCGCGGAGATAACCACTGCACCTTTACAAAGGACTTTGTCCTCATATTCGCCCATATATTTGGCCAGTGCATTGCCACCTAATGAGACACCAACTGCGTAGATATTGGCATACTGCTCACGCAAATTCTGTAGCGCATGATGCACCTCGTCAGTGTCGCCTGCATTATAAAATACCGTGCCACTAGCAGGAATACCGCCGCAACTGCGAAAATGTGCCACCACAAAGTGCCAGCCTTGCGCGTGCATTTGGTACGCCAGTGCGCGAGCGTAATGACTGTCACTACTGCCTTCCATGCCGTGGAATAGCACAATCAATGGGGTTTGCTCAAGCTCACCATCTTTTGATGCTTCTACAGGGTGTGCATCATAAAAATCATAAGCAATATCACTCTCGTCCAATGAGTCTTTTTCGACCACGCGGCGGTAGGTGGGTGCCTTTGGCGCAAAAAACTTAGGTAAGATGCTTTGCAAGTGTGGATTGGTTAGCCAAAATGGTGGCTTAAAAGGTGCTGGAGAAAAAGGTTTGGTTGAAGTTGACATATATTGGTCTTATTTAATGATCGTGAAAAAATAAATAGAGTAGTGTGATAAGGGTTTTTTATCATAACGCCAGTACCTGTGAAAACCAATAATTTTCAGTGAACGCATGATTACTGAAAACAGTTACTGAAAACAGTTACTGAAAACAGTTACTGAAAACAGTTACTGAAAACAGTTACTGAAAACAGTTACTGAAAACAGTTACTGAAAACAGTTATTGAAAACAGTTATTGAAAACAGTTATTGAAAACAGCTACTGAAACAATTTAACGAATAAATATATTGAACACAGAACTGTCCAAAATTTTCGACGAGAATAGCTAGTCAGATTTTTAGTCTTCTGGTTTATCCAATACTCGACCATCCATTGCTAAGCGCGCTTTTAAATTTTCGACATCTGCTTCAGCAAGTGTGGCGGTTAAGGTCACTTGTTTGCTATAGGAGACATCGTCGATATGACCACCAAGGCTATCTATCATATAGCGGCACTGCGCTTCAGTCGCAAACTCTGCCAGTATCTGAATCTGGGTCATCGGTACATAAGGGTTTAATATCATCTCGTCAACTGCCGCTTGAGCAGAGCCCGCATAAGCACGGGTGAGACCGCCAGCACCCAATTTGATACCACCGAAGTAACGTACTACGATGATAATAACGTTGCCGATTGACTTATGCTGCAGTACATTTAATATCGGCCTTCCTGCCGTACCGCTGGGCTCGCCATCATCATCGAAACCAGCGCTAGTGGTATTATCTGGATCACCGATAATGTATGCCCAGCAGAAATGCCGTGCATCGGGATATTGCTCGCGCAGTTGTTCCACGTGAAACATTGCTTGCTCGCGAGAGGTCACCGGATAGGCGTAAGCGATAAACTCAGATTTTTTAATTTCGAGTTGCGTGGTAACGGCACGTTTTAACGTTTGATAGCTCATATTTCATCAGGCTTAGGTTGGATATGTTAAACTGGTCTGACTTTCACTGGCTTTTGTATTGGGCACAGTGTTCATTTAATTTTTCATTATAGTACCATTTCTAACCATCGAAGATAACGAGCCGCTCACGGCTGAGTGCTGGCGTCGTTAGTTTCTGATTTAGGGCTGGTATAATAAAACCGATGGTAGTAAATAGTATGCGTTTAGATAAATTCATTAGTAAAGCCACCGAGCTGTCGCGTAAAGAGTCAAAAAAGATCATGCACGCCGGCGAAATCACCGTAAACGATCAAGTGGTTAAAGATCCTGGCCTACATGTTGATGTTGTCAATGATGATGTAATGTGGGCAGGCGAGCCGTTGTCGGTTGCTGCGGGCAATCGCTATATCTTGTTATATAAACCTGAAGGCTTCGAGTGCACGCTAAAAGTTAAAGAGTATCCAATCGTCACTGAACTGATTGCTGTACCAGAATTGGGTAGCTTGCGTATCGCTGGGCGTCTCGATGTCGATACCACTGGCGCATTGCTGATGAGTGATGATGGCGGCTGGCTGCACCGTGTCACCAGTCCTAAGCACGAGCATGCTAAGGTGTACGAGCTGACATTGGCAGATGCAATGGATAGTGATGCACAAGAAAAAGCCGTGAAGAAAGTGGCTGAAGGTATCTTGCTTGAGGGCGATTATGAGCCGACCAAGCCTGCTATTCTTGAGTTTATTGATGAAAAACATGCACGCCTAACATTAGAGCAGGGCAAATATCATCAGGTCAAACGTATGATGGGTTACTTCGGTAATCGAGTCACGGAGCTACACCGCGCTAGTATCGGTCATATCAATCTAGAAGGCCTAGAAAAAGGCGATAGCCGTTTCTTAACGCCAGAAGAAGTTGCCAAGTTTTAAGAAATAAGCACTGAAACTATTAAGCTTTGGCCTTAGTATTTGTCTTGAAACTATCGTCTTAAACCCATTAGCAGCCGCTACCCAGTGTGCTGCTTTTTGCGGTCTGCTATATTGTATTTATGTCTACTACCTACCTGTGTTGCCTATCTCTTAAAGATAAGTAGCAGTTTTGCGACATTAGCCATTTAGTGCTTTGCAAAACTATCCCATATGCTACAGTCTTTTTTATCTATATTTTTATGACAGACAACCCTTAAATTAATTCCAAGATTCTGACTAATCAGAAAATGTATTGCTACCTTTCAATTAGTGGTAGGTTTGGAGTTGGTCTTAATATTGAAAACTGCCATTATTAAAAACCAGATAGGAATCTCTCTGTGACATTACCTGTATTAAAGTCCGCTAGTCTAATCAGCGTCATACTATTAGCAACCACTGCTTGTGCTCAGCCAAGTTCAGCGGATGCCAACAGTAATAACGTAACTCAAAGCACTACAAATTCGCAAGTAGCTCAAGCAGTGAGTGCGAATGTCGATAAGCGCTTGCGCCAATTACTGACCCAAGCAGGCATCAAAACACAGATTACTTCTATTGTGCCGTCCAAACTGCCCAATATGTATCAAGTGAATTTGGCCGGCCAGTTGCCGCTGCACATCACCGAAGATGGTCGTTACGTCATACAAGGTGAGCTACAGAAAAACCCAAGTAAGCAAGTCATCACCGAAACGCCAACACGTAGTGATAGCGCGGGCAACAGTAGCAAAGTAGGTAAACCTGTCAGTGCCTCAGTCAAATCGTCTATGCTAGCAAATATGGCTGCGCTTAAGAACATGAGCACTAAAACGCCATTCTTTTATACCGCAGTACCAGGTGTTATCTGGGGAGCAACGCTAGAAGGGGTGCCGTTTTTACTATCAGATGATGCGCAGTACATTACCGATGGTGAAATATCAGTCATCGAAAATGGTCAATTTATCGGCCTTGATGAGAACTTTGAAAAACGCAAAAATCAGTCTGTGTTTGCGTCATTGGACAAAAGCCAACTGATTACTTATCCAGCAACCACTACTGAGAGAGCCGTTATCTATGTAGCTGATGATGTGAACTGCCCTTATTGCCGCCGATTACATCAGCAAGTGCCATCACTCAATGCAAAAGGCGTGACGGTCAATGTCATCGGCTATCCGATATATGAGGCGTCACCGAAGCAGATGCGTGGTATCTGGTGCCAAGCGGATGAAGACAGTCGTCGTCAAGCATTTGATAAGGCGATGCTACAGGGTGAAATGACGCCTGCATCAGCAAGTTGTACAGTTGACCATGTGACACCCAATCGTGAAAAAGCAGCTGGACTCGCGGTAATGGCGACGCCTGCCATCTATCGTGAAGATGGCGTGCTATATCAGGCGAGTTTTGAAAGTCCAGAATTTCTAGAATTCTTGGGTGTTGAATAATCAATTGGTAGGGTTAAGTGCTTCAGTAATTCAAAAATTTAAGATATTGGACTGCTAATCAAATTAAAAAAACCGCCTTGTGAATCAGTTCATAAGGCGGTTTTTTATGGTTCTATTCAGATATTCTTACATCTCAAAAGCTGTTTAAACAATCTATGGTAAGACGATATCAACGATTTTCCAATTGATAAGCCCTTCACGCTGCATCTCGATAGTGAGAGGGTAGCCTTTTACCTGACCACTAATACTAAAGCAATTGATACCACAGTAGCTCAGCGTTGGCTTTTCACTGTCATTGCCTTGGGCTACTTGCTGCTCAAGCTCTGCCGCTTGTTTTTTCATGACTTGCTGCATTTGGCTTTTGACCACCGCATCGACATCACCGCGCTGAATGATTAAGCTCTGAATTAGGTTTTTCAAGTCAACTTGATCGCTAGCGATTGCCCATGCTGCGGCTAGTTCTTTGGTTGCTGTATTGGCTTGACCTTGGGTATTGATCACCTTTTCGATATTCTGCGGGGTGATGGCCCCTTCAACTGCCTGCGCGATAAAACCATTCGCGGCTTGGGTCAACGGCTCACCACCCAATTCAGAAATTAATGGATACTTAGTCATTGTCGTCGCAAATTGGCTGGTTAGCTGATTTTGGACGCTTGGTCGCACTTGCTCATAATCAATAGCCGCTGCGATAGTGGCACCGTCTTTATCGTCATAAGCGTTTTTGAGCTGATAAGCACTGTAGTATGGCGAGCCTGCATACACTGCTACCGCAATTATGATTAATAGAATAACCAGCTTTTTCATAAGACTTAATACCTTGTCGCAATCGTCATCACTATGAGTATAAATGACCGTAGATGTGGCGGTAAATATTAGCACGACTGGGCACTGCTCAGGTACGAAAAGCTTTGCAGTAACCTTAATGAATCGTTTGGCTTTTGCCGCAGCGATGCCAACTGTTAATTTCATTATTTAAGAGCTTGATAAATCAGCAGACCATCTCCATAAATAGCGCAAACTTTTTATAATTGATTTGGCTAAGCAGCCTTCACCGTATTTGTTGGTTAAGTCTAAGCATTATGGTTCTATAGCATGGTGAGTTGTAATGTTTCATGTGAAACGTTATATATATCCGATAGCTAAGAACCATGAATAAGATTAAGACAATTATCAATTGAGCTAATGATTTGACGAGCCGGTGTGACTGTAAAGACGATAGGAGAGAGCATGAGTAAGCGCGATTTTTATGAAATATTAGGTGTCAGCAAGACCGCTGACAGCAAAGAAATTAAGCGAGCCTACCGTAAGCTTGCCATGAAATACCATCCAGATCGCAACTCTGATGATCCTGATTCGGAAGACAAATTCAAAGAAGCTTCAATGGCTTATGAAGTATTGAGCGACGAAGAAAAACGTTCAGCCTACGACCGCATGGGCCATGCAGCCTTTGAGAACGGCATGGGTGGTGGCGGCTTCGGCGGCGCAGGTGGCGGTAACTTCCAAGATATCTTTGGCGATATCTTTGGTAACTTCGGTGATATCTTCGGTCAGCAGCGTGGCGGCGGCGGTGGCCGTTCGCGTCGCGGCTCTGACTTGCGTTATGTGATTGAGCTGACATTAGAAGAAGCCGTACGTGGCTGCAAAAAAGAAATCAGCTTTACTGCACCTGCGCCTTGTGACACCTGTGATGGTAAAGGGGCGAAAAACGCCTCTGATATCGTGACTTGTCAAACTTGTCATGGCCAAGGTCAAGTACGTATGCAGCAAGGTTTCTTTGCGGTACAGCAAGCTTGTCCTCATTGCGGCGGTACAGGTAAACAGATCAAAAACCCTTGCTCAGACTGTCATGGCAATGGCGTAAAAGACAAATCACGTACGTTAGAAGTCTCTATCCCTGCAGGCGTCGATGATGGTGATCGCGTTCGTTTAGCAGGTGAAGGCGAAGCGGGCGGCGCTGGCGTACAAAATGGCGATCTATATGTCGAAGTACGGGTCAAACAGCACAATGTCTTTACCCGTCAAGGCGCTGACCTGTATATGGATGTACCAGTAAGCATTACTGATGCAGCATTGGGTAAAGAAGTCGAAATCCCAACGTTAGATGGCAAAGTGAAAATCAAAGTCGCAGAAGGTACGCAAAGCGGTAAGTTGCTGCGTGTACGCGGCAAAGGTGTCACACCAGTACGTACTACCATGAAAGGTGATTTGATTTGCCGTGTGGTTATCGAAACACCAGTAAATCTGACTCGTGAGCAAAAAGACTTGCTACGCCAATTCCAAGACACGTTAGATGATGACAGCAAGCACCAACAGTCGCCGCATAAAAAATCTTTCTTCAAAAAAATCGGTGATTTGTTCGACTAATAACAGTTTGGCTAACGATTAGTTCAAGTAACGGACAATTTGGCTGAATAGCTATTTCTAAAATGAGCCCAAAGGTTTCACATGAAACTTTTGGGCTTTTTATTGATGGTATAAAAAGCCCTGTATGTGACGATATTTGCTAAACTTACGATAAATATGGTCAAAAATAATTTCACCAAATATAAAACATCTAAGGTAAAACTATGAGCGAACAAGTGAATAATAAGACTATCAATGTTGGGGTAATCGGTGCAGGCGGACGTATGGGTCGTATGCTTATCGAGGCAGTACAGAACAATCCACAAACTACATTAAAAGCAGCAATTGAGCGTCAAGGCTCTAGCCTAGTCGGTGCTGATGCAGGCGAAGTTGCTGCTATCGGTTATTTAAATGTACAAATCGTTGATGACTTAGCCGCTGTGATTGATGATATTGATGTGCTGATTGATTTTAGCTTGCCTGACGCCACGGAAAAAAATATGCAAGTTTGCGCTGAGCATCATGTTGCTATGGTGATCGGTACGACAGGATTCAATGAACAGCAAGAGCAAGTATTGGCAAAAGCAAGTGAGAAAATCACTATCGTATATGCGGGTAACTATTCGACAGGCGTTAATTTATCATTGAAGCTACTCGGTATGGCTGCCAAAGCGTTTGGCAACGACGCTGATGTAGAAATCATCGAAGCCCATCATAAACACAAAATTGATGCGCCTTCTGGTACTGCATATATGATGGCCGAAGCCGTCGCAGAAGCGCGTGGACAGAATCTAAAAGACGTCGCTATTTATGGCCGCGAAGGACAAACTGGCGAGCGCGAATCTGGATCAATTGGTATTCACGCAGTACGTGGTGGCGAAATCGTAGGCGACCATACTGTGATGTTTATCGCAGATGGTGAAGTGGTTGAAATAACCCACCGTGCGCGTGCGCGTATGACATTTGCCGCTGGTGCAGTACGTGCCGCAACTTGGGTCGTTGAGCAAGAAGTAGGTCAGTACAATATGCAAGATGTACTTGGATTAAGTGACTAACGACTATTTATGGTTGACGGTTGACTATAGCTTTATGACTGATGGCTCGACGACTTGATAACAGCAAGGGAGTAGGTATGAATAGTATCAAACGTTATGTTAGGCATAGACTGATTGGTGCTATTTGTATCATCAACCTTACGGGCCGTGTATGCCTGTCTGTCGGTGCATTGAGTTTAGCAGTCCTACCAATTACCGTACAAGCTGGTACTGCTCAAACCTATGTCATTCATACCTATGGCGGGGCTAGTTTGTTACCTGCAGTTAGGCAGCAACTAAATAGTAGCGCAGACGGTGGTACGGTTACTACGTATCAAGATAAACTGGTATTGCGAACGACGGCACGCAATTATCAGGCAGTACAGCAGCTGTTAACGCAGATTGATAGTCAACCGCAAGCGCTCAGGGTCGCTGTACGTGTCGGCAATAGCAGTAGCATGCAGGGTAATATTCAGCAGGGTCAGGTTGTTATCACCAATCGAGGTATACAAGGTACAGGTGTGATTAGTCAGCGTAGCAGTCAGCAGCAGAGTAGTAATCTATATCAAGTACAAACACTATCTGGTAGTACGGCGAGCATCAGCACAGGTACGCTCTACTCGCTAACTCAAACCTATAGTGCTAATAACTATTCAACTTATCATCGTTCAGCTAACGATAATTTCAAACCACAGATCGTGATTCAGCAGCAAACATTACTGCCAACGACACAAGGCATTGCTGTCACACCAAGATTACTGCCTAGCGGGCAGGTGGAAGTACAACTGTCCCAAGTGGAAGAAAAGCTGTTACAGTCTAATTCATCCTACAGTCAAACTGGTACTATCGGTAATACTGTCCGAGGTCAAAGATTGAATAGTACGATTATCGTGCCACGTGGACAGTGGGTGACGATTGGAAAAATTTCACAAAACTCAAGCAGTAGCACTAATAACGGTAGCCGTAATACTAATACTAGCCTACCTATTTCTTTGCGAGTTGACTAGTTATTAAATCGTTAAGCACAAAAAAGCGCGATACGGGTATTAACCGTGCCGCGCTTTTTTATGAAACATTACAAATACTAATCAATATAAACCACTTCGAGCGGTGGGAAACCATTGAACTCTACCGATGAGTAAGAGTTGGTATAAGCACCAGTAGTGAGCCAGTAGATTTTATCACCAATCTCAAGCTCTTCTGGTAGTTGATAACCCGCTTCTTCATACATAATATCGGTTGAATCACAGGTTGGGCCTGCCAGTACTACCGTGCCTTCACTGGTAGACGTTTCCATCTTAGGCGTATAGACAGGGTACTTGATGGCTTCACCTAGCGTCTCAATTAAGCCTTGGAATAGACCAACGTCGGTATATACCCAACGAGTCAAATCAGTATCAGACTTACGAGAGATCAGTACCACGTCACTGACCAAAACACCTGAACCACCAACCAACGAACGACCCGGCTCTAAAATAATCTCCGGCATTTCGTCATCATTATAGTCGTCAGTCAGATAGCTGGTAATCTCTTCCGCATAGACTTTGATAGGGTTGACTTCGCTGATGTAGTTGGTCGGGAAGCCACCACCCAAATTAATCATCTGAAGCTTGATGCCTTCTTCGTTCTTCATCCAGTCGGACATATATTTGACTTTGGCTAGCGCATCATCCCATGCAGCGACGTCTTTTTGCTGGCTACCAACGTGGAACGAAATACCATAAGGCACCAAACCCAGTTCGCGTGCTTGAACCAGTAGGTCGATTGCCATATTAGGATGGCAACCAAACTTACGTGATAATGGCCACTCTGCTGTCTCTGAGCCTTGCACCAAGATACGAACAAATACTTTAGAACCTGGAGCGTGTTTAGCAATGTTCTTTAGATCTGCTTCTGAATCAGTCGCATATAGATCGATGCCTTTCTCAAAAGCATATTTAACGTGTTCAGCTTTTTTGATGGTGTTGCCATACGAAATACGAGATGGCTCAACACCGCAATCAAGCACGCGATCAAGCTCATAAATAGAGGCACAGTCAAAGTTTGAACCAAGGTTTGCCAGTAGGTTAATCACTTCCACTGCAGGGCTAGCTTTCATTGCATAATGCAGTTTTGCATTAGGAAAAAGGCTTACCATTTCATGGTATTTGGTTTCGATACGACTAAGGTCAACTACCAAAAAAGGCGTCTCGCGACCTTCAGCAGCCTTGGTAAATTTCTGCCAGCTGGCAGGGTCAAAATATTGGTCAATTTTGATCATTGTCATAGTAGTAAACCTTTTGTGGAAACTGTATCGGTTAGAAAAATTATCGCTAAACAGTGAATGCCAAATATTAACACTCACTGTAGGCGTAACTATATGAAGGATAAAGGAGAAATAAAAAAGATAAGAATAAAGAGTAGCGCTTTAGGAATTGACGGCTTGTGTCTGTTTTTCTGTTAATTGAGCTTCTTGCTTTTCGCGTATTTTAAGCACTTTGCGGACTTTATCACGAGCACGTGTCTGCTTAAGACGAGACAAGTAGTCAACGAAGATTACGCCATTTAGGTGATCCATTTCATGTTGGATACAAACAGCAAGCAATCCTTCGACGACCTCATCGATAGTTTCGCCATTACCATCTAGTGCTTCAATACGAACTTTCTTAGGGCGTTCAACTTTGTCATAGACGTCAGGTACAGATAAGCAGCCTTCTTCATACGGTTGCTTTTCTTCTACCAGAGGCGTGACTTTTGGATTGATAAAAACTCTAGGAGAGCTTTTGTCTTCAGACAAATCCATAACGATAAGCTGAATATGATGATCCACTTGGCTGGCCGCAAGCCCAATACCTTGAGCATCATACATCGTCTCGATCATGTCTGCGATTAAGGTTTTGATTTCAGCAGTCACTTCCTTAACAGGCTTGGCGATAGTACGCAAGCGAGGATCTGGGTAACTTAAGATAGGGAGTAGTGCCATAACGCTTACCTCAATGATAAGGACAAAATAGGGTTGATATTATAAGATAAATGGGGACAAAAGTAATGCTTATCAATACTTTCGCAGTCATATGATGCTATATGCATATAGAAAGACTGAATTTTGATGATAGATGGCATAAAAAAGCCCTGCTTGGCGCAAGGCTTTGTTTATATAGTGTTTTAATTAGCTGGTAACCATTTATGACCAAACTACGCATGGCTTATAACTAGTTATGCACGGCGTTTGTTTACAATCATTTCATATAGGAACAGTAGGATAATTGCACCAATCACTGAGAAGATAAGACCAGTGAAACCACCATCAGCGTTGATACCGATCAGACCAGCTAGGAAACCGCCTAGCATTGCACCAACGATACCCAATACGATAGTCATAATCCAACCCATAGGGTCGTTACCTGGTTTGATAGCACGTGCTAATAACCCTGCGACTAAACCTACAATAATCATCCAAATAAAGCTCATGTTATTCTCCTAATATTATTAATATTTATAATGTGTTACAAGTTTTGATAAATCTATTGTAAACACTCCTCGAATGCAAAAGTAAGCCTAAAATGTTACTACTGTAGGGGCTATGTGAGGAAAAAGTCCGATTTGCTATCGAGTGAGGGCAATAAGTAAATGAAAGGTTACAAAGGTAGCAGTGGTGCTAACAGCGTTTATCAATGTAATACCTGTAGTGCTGAACTCAAATAAATGCAGTTATATAAATATTAGAAACAAAAAACGCAGCTATCTATTAGATGAGCTGCGTTTGTATATAAGGAAATAAGAAGAGCAATTTCTTTATAAGAGCTGCTTTTTTATCTTAGCTAGAAGCATTAACCATTATGCAATGCGGTTAATAAACGCTGATGAATCCCTTCAAAACCGCCATTTGACATAACCACAATCGCATCACCTGCTCTTGCATGACTGCTGATATGCTCAATAATAGCATCAGTACTTGATAGCACCTGTTGGTTACCGATACCGTCGCTAGTAGCCTTAGTTTGTTCAATGACTTCTTTTAAACCCCATTCCAAACCAGTAGGTTCGTACCACAATGTGTAGTCAGCAAGTGCAGCCGACTCAGCCAAGCTGTCTTGATGAATGCCCATTTTCATGGTATTACTGCGCGGCTCAATAATGGCCCAAATACGTCTATCAGTCAGCTTCTTTTTGGCGCCATCTAATGTGGTCATGATAGCCGTTGGATGATGGGCAAAATCATCAAAGACTAAGATGTCATTGACGTCGCCGATCAGCTCCATTCGGCGCTTGATACCAGCGAAATCTGATAAAGCAGCACAGGCAGTCTCAACACTGACACCAACATCATAGGCCGCAGCCACAGCAACTAATGCGTTATTGACGTTATGAATACCGCTCATTGACCAGTTTACGATAGCAGTTGTTTCTTCGTTAGCAGCAAAATTGACTTTAAACTGGCTACCGTCTTCTTGAATCAGCTCAGCCTGCCAATCGCTACTATCTTTTAGAGCACGCGTATTTTCGCTGGTATCAGCTAAAGTAGAGTCGATGACCACAGTACGCCAGATAGGTGTCCAAACCCCTTTCGCTAGCGTATCTTCTAAACTGGTTGTCGCGGCTGGCATGATGATTTTGCCGGTGCTTGGAATCATACGTACCATATGGTGGAACTGGGTTTGAATAGCATTAAGATCTGCGAAGATGTCTGCGTGATCAAACTCAAGGTTATTCAAAATAGCTGTACGTGGACGGTAGTGAACGAACTTTGAACGCTTATCAAAAAAGGCAGAATCATACTCATCTGCTTCAATTACGAAGTAACCAGATTTATCATCTTCACTGGTGTCAGCACTTAAATAGCTGCTATGTGCAAACACTTGCTGTAAGCGCTCATCGGTCGTATCTACTAATGGGACACCGCCAATCAAAAACCCTGCATCGATACCAGCATAGTGCAATATCCACGCAAGCATGGTCGTGGTTGTGGTCTTACCATGTGTGCCTGCAACGGCGATAACGTGGCGTGACTGCAATACTTGCTCAGATAAGAACTGTGGACCTGAAGTATAGCGTAAGCCATTATCTAGCATATACTCAATCACATCCATGCCGCGCTTCATCGCGTTCCCAACGACGACTAGGTCAGGCATTGGTTGTAGGTGCTCTACTAGATAGCCTTCTTCAATAGTTACGCCAGCATTTTCGAGCTGAGTAGACATAGGAGGATAGACATTGGCATCTGAACCCGTGACCGTATGCCCAAGCGCACGTGCTAGCAATGCCAGTGAGCCCATAAAAGTACCACAAATACCAAGAATATGAATATGCATAGACGTTCCGTACGTGCTTGAATAAAAAGAATAGAGAGCTGATAAAACAAAGTGTAAGGTGCCTAGCTACTATCAGTAAGGATAGACGCTTTGATAAACAACGACCAATCCATCAGCTGGGCAAACAAGCAATCATTGTAAAGTAAAGCCTGTTCGATGACCAATAAAAAACGCCTAACAAGTAGGCGCTATGTAGCTAATGCAATTTGATCGTTTTAGTATGCAGTGATACGCCAGCTAACAGTCAGCATGATGGCGCTTTTATTTCCGAGATAATGTATAGTCATCATCTAAATTATCGTGCTCATCGATCCGTATCAAGTGATTGTCTTGGATATGGTAGGTCTCGATATTTTTTCCTTCATAGACAATCGTAATTTTGTCTTTATCTTGCCGATAGATACCAGATTTAAGTAAAGGTGTTCTTGGTTTTTCAGTATTATGATAATTACTCGCTTTTAATACCGACCCATCAGCGAATAGATTCAATGTGACATCGATACTGTCGCAATCTGTACAAGAGACCATGCCGCCATAATCGCCCATCAATGTCGCTTGCAGCATATTATCTTTCGCTTCTGATCGCTCCATAGAGCTATCTACATAGGTATCCTTATTTGACTGAGCAGCAGCAATTAGCGATTGCCCTTCCACTTCCACCATTTTGTTTGTCTCATCATCATTTACTAGCTCAGCATTCTCAACATTATCATCCTGCAGCGACTGTGAAGCCTCCTGCGATTCAGAACCAGTCGCCGTGAACGTAGATACCATGTCTTGATCGGTACTGGACGAGGCGCTATCACAGCCTACGAGCAGCACGCACAGTGATGCTACCAGTAACGAAGGACGCCACCGTTTTACGATAGCAAGCGTAGTAGAGCAAACGGGAGCAAAATATATCATGGTCATACCAAAAACAGTTTTTAACAAGTATTTTTCAAGCTCATCTATGCTATCGACAATGTAAAGCCATTGTCAAAAATAAGGATAATAAGGCATGTGCGCGTAGTAACAATATAAACTAAGAACTTGATAGCATTATCTTATATTCAAAATACAGATAGCTTATGAGTAGAAAGCGATAAATATCTGACGCTTATCCGTTATAAGGCAAGCTGCCTAAAGATATCAAAGGCTTAAAAATATCTCTGTGGGCTTTTTGTTGTTGGCTTTATATCTAAAAAACAGTGTGGATAGTAGACTTACCTGTTGGTATCGCTAATATGGATTATAAGGGCGAGTTAATAGTAAATAAAAAAACAGACATTGTATCGAAGATAGCAATGTCTGTTTTAAAAGTAGAAGTAGGAAAGAAACCTAACATCTTATTGAGTCATAAGATACTAATCAGAAGACTTTACGATACGCATTAATATCAACACATGCACAATCAGTAGCACGCTAAATAGAATCAATGACTGTTCAGGGATACTTAATCCCATAAGCGTCCAATCAACAGAGGCGCATTCGCCAGACCCTGCAAATACTTCTTTGAATACTTGTAGGATAGGGAGGGTATCAAGCCAATAGTTCAGTCCTGGACCACAAGAAGGTACTTGGTCAGCAGGCAAGTGCTGCAGCCATACATGGCGCGCTGCTACTGCAGTTGCCCAACCGATACCTACTAGACTACCAAGCCATAATAGTAGTCTTATTACTTTAGATTTAGGATTAAATAACGCTGAGATTAGGGCAAAACCGCCCATGACGATTAGGCCAACACGCTGAAAAATACAAAGCGGGCAAGGTGAAAGCCCTAGATGGCGCTGTAAATAAAACAGCGCAAAACTCATGCCTACTATGGCCATTATCACTAAAAATACTTGCAGATTACGGTAAGTGGTTAACTGTCGCATTGTGCGGTTACTCTTATGGGTTTATCTATAATAGATGTTGGATAGCAATTAGAATTTGGCGATCAGGGTTTAATAATCAAAACCTAGCGGTATTGCTGCAAAAATTCCATAAAATCTTCTGTCTCATACTTTTCAATATCAGCTTGCTGCAAGATAGATTTTTCTGCCAACACTTCATACTTTGCTTGAGTATTTGGACTGAGTGTCTGTTGCAACAGAGACTGACGATGCTGCTGAGCCAACGTAAAGCCAAGCTGCCATAAGCTGCCTAAGCGTTTGCTATCTGAGTTCACTTGCGCAGAAATCGTCGACTCAGAGTGTCCTGCTTTGCCCTGCATCAATGCTACAGCCGCGCGGTAATCGTTGCCGCCGTAGTGAGCATCAAGCAATGCAGCAAGCGGCTGCATACGCTCTAGATGAGTGAGCATCCAACTCTCTAATGACTGCTCTTGACCATTATTGATAATGTGCAAATCATCACGGCGACCTTCATTGACCACACGCTCAAGATTGATAGCCAAAGCCTCTTCTTCTTCAGGTAGCAAATCTGGTGAGTCATTGAACAGACAATACAGCGCCATCACTTCTAGGAAACAAGCACTAGAGAGGCGAATACCAACGTCACTATATGGATCAAGATCGATAGCACGGAACTCGACATAGGCGATACCGCGACGTTCAAGCGCTTCAGTCGGTGTTTCACCGCTCATTGCGATTTGTTTAGGACGAATAGGGCTGTAGTACTCGTTTTCTATCTGGAGGATATGGTTATTGATTTGGATTGGGTTGCCGTCTTCATCGTTCAAACCAAGTTTCGCAAAGCTTTCATGTGGCGTTTGAATGGCACGGCGCAATCCAGCGACATATTCTGGTAGATAGTTATAACGAATATCTAGCTGCTCTTGCACGCTATTGGTGTAGCCGAGCTTGCCCATACGCAGGCTAGTCGCAGCAGGTTTATAGTAGGTCGAATCATTGAGCAATTCTAAGTCGTGCTCACGCCCTGCCAAAAAACAAGGACATACGCTTGGACTGGCACCTAGCAAATATAAAACAAGGCTGGTTAGACGTTTAAAGTTGCGAATCAACCCTAGGTATTTTTCGTTTTTGAACTCTGTCAATGTTTGGCTTTGGGCAGTCGGTGTTTTGGCTTGCCACGTCTCAAACAACGTATCGCCAAAAGACAAGTTGTAATGCAAACCAGCAATCGTCTGCATGCGACGACCGTAGCGGATACCAAGGCCACTACGATATAGGGTTTTTAGCTTACCCGTATTAGAGCTACCGTAATCAGCTAGTGGGATATCTTCATCTTTAGAAGACAACATGCATGGCATCGATAATGGCCACATCAGCTCACCTTCAGGTATGCCCTGATAGACCAATACGTGCAATTGGCGCAGCATATTAAGGGTTTCTTTTGGTGAGGACTTTGGTTCAGTGATGAGCTCAAGTAGACTTTCTGAGTAATCGGTAGTGATAAAAGGGTGGGTAAGTTTTGATCCAAGTTTGGTTGGATGCGGGGTCTGTGCCAAGAAACCATCAGGTTTTACGCGCAGGCCCTCTTTTTCAATACCGCGGAGCATACCCGTTAAGTGTTGGCTATCAAACCAATTAGGGATTTCGAAATTAACAAAGCTACTCGCAAAATTACTCATAATAGTCATCTATTGTTATTTATTATGGCGGATCAAAACACGATAAGCGTTTGTCCATAAAATAGGTAAATGTTAAGTCAATAATTCCGTCAGTTTAGCTCAAAGCTGTCTTGAAAACCACGGACAATTACAAATACGATAAGCTTTAGGCAAAGCGATTTGTGAAGATTTTGACCCTATTTTTAATACAAATTCATCTCGGATATAGCGTTATTCAGGCCAGACAGTTTGATAAAAAAAGCATCTACCTAAGAGATAGATGCTTTATTCATTATGCTTACAAGCCATTTAACATAGTGTTTGCACACTATCGCTTTATCTTAATAACCATAGCGCGACCGCGTCTATTTAGCTTATATAGAGAATGACGAACCGCAGCCGCAAGTGGTCGTGGCATTTGGATTAGTCACAACAAAACGTGCCCCTTCTAGACCCTCGGTATAATCGACGGTAGAGCCTTGCAAGTATTGATAGCTTAGCGAATCGACGACTAATGTCACATCACCATTATCAAAATTGGCATCGTCTTCGTTTAGATCATTGGCAAAGTTAAACCCGTAAGAGAAACCAGAACAACCGCCACCCGTCACATAGACACGTAACATAAGATCGCTATCGCCTTCTTCTTCGCGTAGACGGCGTACTTTTTGCGCCGCACTATCGGTTAGGCTCAATACGGTTGGGTCTACTGGCTGGCTTGAGCTTGGATTAAATTGGTTGGCTGATTCGTTCATATCTACCTCAGTTGCTAGGATCAAATGCGGTCGTCGTCCTGTTTGGGTTTGCAAGAGGGTACTTGCAAATAAAGATACGCACGGCGTTTGATTTAATTGGGTGCTATTATTATGGCAAAGCTATTGGTGCATTATAAGCTGTTTGTACACTTTCAAAATAGTCTTTGCGCCACTACAATATTTTATTGGCTCTATTGACAGTGGGCACTTATCTTTTAGCAGTATATCATAATGGGGGTGCTGTTTCGTTTGTCAAGAGTGATACGACTATTGAATTTTACTAACAAATAGCAGTGATCTGATTTTGATATTGTGTTTTTTAAAATAACTGCGTCAATGGGCTAAACCAATAACCAGTCTAAAAAACAATAGCGTGTGATTATATAAAACACTACTTAATAATATTAGGCAGTCTTAAAGCTTATTAGTCATATTACGGTATTTTACGGCCATAACCTTTATAATAGTAACAACCATGTATGAGCTCAAGAGTCGCTTGTGCAACTTAAGGTGTTTGGCGTAATAAATACTTAGTTTTGAAATAGTTATTTAATTGTTTGCCTATGGGGCAAGCGTTTGAAATAATAGCCGCCAGTTGGCATACCCTATGTGTGTTTCTTATTGTGCTATATCTATATTATTGCTGAGATGAAGAAATTATATGATCGAATTTAAAGACGTTGGTGTTCGCCGTGATGGTCGTGAATTGTTTGCAGGTGCAAGCTTTCAGCTCCATCCAGGTCACAAAGTTGGACTGACGGGCAACAACGGCACGGGCAAATCTACCTTATTTGCGCTATTACTGACGCAGATGGGTACAGGCGATACAGAGGTCACCCTTGATAAAGGTGAAGTCAGTATTCCTGATAGCTGGCATGTGGCGCACATGGCACAGGAAGTTGGTGCTACGACGCAGTCTGCAATCGATTATGTATTGAGCGGTGATGAGCAGTGGTATGAAATTAATGCTGCGTTAAATGATTTGAGCAGTGTCAGTGATGAGCAAATTGGTGTGTTGCACCAGCAGTTTGATGAGATCGACGGCTATCGTACGCCGACCAAAGCGGCACAAATTATGGCAGGTCTTGGTTTTAAGACTAGCCAGCATGAGCTGCCAGTAGAAGGGTTTTCTGGTGGTTGGCGTATGCGTTTGAACCTCGCCAAAACCTTGATGAGCCGTGCTGACTTGATGTTACTCGATGAGCCAACCAACCATTTGGACTTGGATGCGATCCTTTGGCTTGAAACATGGATCAATGCCTATATGGGTCTGGTCATCGTGATCTCGCATGATCAGGCATTTCTAGATGCTACGGTCGGTCATATCTTGCATGTAGAGCAACAAAAAATCACCCTATATACCGGTAACTATCAGCAGTTTATCCGTACCCGTCACGAGCGTATGGCGCAGCAGCAGCAAGCGTTTGAAAAGCAAGAAGCGACCAAGGCACATTTGGATGACTTTATTCGTCGTTTCCGTGCTAAAGCCAGTAAAGCCAAGCAAGCACAGAGCCGTATTAAGCAGTTAGAGCGTATGGCAGAGCTGTCACCAATGATGGCTGACAACCCGTTCTCGTTCCAGTTTTATGAGCCAGCAAACATGAGCTCACCGCTGATTGAGCTGACCAACGCAGATATCGGCTATAGTGACACACCGCTTCTACACAATGCCAATGTACAAGTTACCCCTGATACCCGTCTTGGCTTACTGGGTATGAACGGCGCTGGTAAATCAACGCTGATTAAAGCATTAGTCGGTGAGCTTGGCGTACTAACAGGGAAGTATCGTGTTTCGGACACCCTGAAGCTCGGCTATTTTAATCAGCATCAAATGGATATTCTAGATGCCAAAGCAACGCCTATAGAGATGTTACGTCGCCTAGCAGGCAAAACCTCTGATGCGATGTTACGTTCATTCTTGGGTAGCTTTGACTTCCGCGGTGAGCGCATTGATACCCCAAGCGAGCTATTCTCAGGTGGCGAGCGAGCGCGTTTGACCTTGGCGTTAATTGTTTGGCAACGTCCAAACGTCCTTGTACTCGATGAGCCAACCAACCATTTAGACTTACAAATGCGTCAAGCATTAACTATCGCCTTACAAGGTTTTAAGGGCGCAGTGGTACTGGTCTCGCATGATCGAGAATTGATTGCTAATGTCTGTGATGAGTTGTATCTGGTACACGATGGTATCATCGAAGAGTTCGATGGCGACATTGGTGACTATGGTAAATGGCTAGCAGAGAAGCGCAAGCAAGAGAACGCATCAGATAAAAATACTGGTAAGAAAAAAAGTAAAAAAGAGAGTAAGAAGTTTGTTTCACGTGAAACAGATAATAGCCAAGCAAGTAATAAAGCATCTGATAACTCATCAAATAGTAAAGCTGCTACACCTGCACTTAGTAAAGAAGAGCAGCGTAAGCTAGCCGCTGAACAACGTAAAATGACAGCACCTATCCGCCGCGAGATAGAAGAAATAGAAAAGACACTGGCTAAGATTGATAAGCAGCTTGTAACGCTTGAAGAAAAACTGGCTGATACAGAGCTGTACGAAGAGAGCCGTAAGTCTGACTTGCTTGTATTACTCAATGAGCAAACAGCGCTACAGCAGCAACATAATGATAATGAAGAAAAGTTACTACTATCAATGACGACTTTAGAAGAGATGGAAGCTAAGTTCGTATAAAGCGTTCTAGATAGTTATATAAGCAGATATAAAAAAGGGATGGCATAAGCCATCCCTTTTTTATTACATTATTCCTTACGATATTTGCCATCACCGTACGACAGTATTTCCATCGTGGTCGTACAAAGCTGACAGTTTATTTCACCAGCAGCGGCTTTTGATAAATCAAGGATACGACCTCTAATAAAAGGTCCTCTGTCCGTGATTTTTACAACGACGCTCTGCTTTGTCTTTTGATTGGTTACTTGTACCTTCGTGCCGAACGGTAACGTGCGATGTGCAGCGGTTAAAGAGTTCATGTTGAAGATACTGCCACTCGCTGTGCGCTTGCCGTGAAACTTACTACCGTAATAACTGGTATTGGCAGCGAAAACTGTGGTGCTAAGTAGTAGCGATAAAGTGACAACCAAAGACTTGATTAAATAAGACATCTAATACCTTTAAGCAATTAATAAAATAGACAGATGCTCTTGCCTACGTTATCTATACTCCCTATGAGTATGAATAATAGGGGATTTTACAAGAGCCAGCTTGTCATATTATTACTGCCGTGTAAAAAACTCATGAGGTCAAATACCTGTTTTTTAAGGAGAAATAGATATTTTTTAGCAAAAATAATGATGACGCAGGTACTAAAATCAGCCTTACAAAGAGTGATTCTCATAAAGAAGCCGACAAAATATTGGAAAGTTAATAACGCAATATAAATAGGTAATATATAAAGACCAAATCTATCGATATAGCATAATTATCGTTATGAAAGCTTAAATAGAAATAGATAATATAATGTAAAAAAATCTTGCTATATTCTTACTATTTTGTAAAAACCATATTATCAAACTTTATTCTATAAATTATATTAGATATCTTCATGAAAATATTGATCACATCACCTGAAGACTATTTTTCTATTATTTTTTAACGATGTTTCAATTTAAAAGACTATGTTTGTTGCGATTGCGACGGTAATGCTTCAACTTAATGTAGTAAAGAATAAACTTAGCCGTAGATTCAAGACAGCGGATTTTTAACGCATCGCAGTAGAGATAAAGTTTTTAAGCAATATTCCAGAGTAGTGGTACTAGTTTTAGTATGTTGTTTATAACATAACGAAATATTAGAAAACTGCTCTTATAATTGAATTAAAAAGACGATTTTTATTTGTTTAAATATATTTAATGCCCGAAAATAAGCTTCGAGTTACCAATAAAACAGATAAGAAAAAACTAGCTTACAAATGTGTTGCATTACAGATAGTTTGACAGTATTATTCGCACCAAACAAATATCAGTTAATGAGACCATATATGAATAAGATAGTTGCTGTAGCGCTACTCGCTATCCTAACATCAGGATGTGCGACCCAAAATTATCTAGTGTCTTCATCAGAGGCGCCAAGCACTTCTGTACAACCGAATGCTGAAAAGATGCAGACATTTTTTGTAAGCGGCCTCGGCCAAGAGAAAGAAATTGATGCTGCTGCAGTCTGCCAAGGTCAGCAAAATGTGGCCAGTATTCAGACTAAGTCCAACTTTATCAATATTGTACTAGGTACCATTTCTAATGGCATTTATACCCCTCGTCAAATCAGTGTTTACTGTAAGTAAGGAATCATAATGAAAAAATTACTAATAACAGCAGTGATGGGTTCGGTATTTTTGGCATCAGGTTGTGCTACTCAAACTGGTTTAATTCAACCAACCCAAAAAATCACCCCAGAATATACCAAATCACAGACTTTCTTTATCGGTGGCATTGGACAAGAACAGACTGTAAACGCGGCCGAAGTATGTGGTGGTGCACAAAATGTAGCTAAAGTTCAAACTGTGCAAGAAGCTAAAGACATCGCGCTAGGTCTAGTGACTTTCGGTATTTATACACCTCGTACTGCCAAAGTTTTCTGCCGCTAAAACTAGCGACTAATACATCGTAAAATATCACTTTATCGTTAAGTGATGAATAATTAAGCGATCTATTATCAAGCCTTGTGTAAAAAAAGAGCAAACAATAACTGTTTGCTCTTTTTTTGTTCTAAAGATTTAATATGTACTAGAAAAAAATTGACATTACGCCAGCAGCTATCAAAGAATAACGATGCCAGACTTATAATGACATATTCAGACACTGTGATGGCCGATAATAGCATAGTGTTGGGTGATTCAGATACGATAGATACAGCAGTCGCTTGGCATCACTACTGGTAATATTTATATAACGGTATTTGTTGTAATTATTGCTATCATAATAAGTAAGCTACAAAGATTCTATAGCAAAATTTAGTAGTCATTTATACCGTATCGTTTGAAATTGGCAGACTGATACCACTAATATGTTTTTATTTTGGGGAAAATAACATGGCAGAGAAAAACTACTATGACATTTTAGGAGTCAAAAAAGACGCCTCAGACGCTGATATCAAAAAAAAATACCGTAAGCTCGTTCGTCAATACCATCCCGATGTTAGCGACCATCCCGATGCTGATAATAAAATTGCAGAAATAAATAACGCTTACGAAACGATCAGAGATAAAGACAAGCGCGCTGAATATGACGCTATGCTCGATAATCCATTTGCAGGTCAAAGTAGATCAAGTGGATTTGGTGGTGGTGGGCAAACTGGGGCAGGTCAAGGTGGTTTTCGCTGGGAAGACATCAAAGATCAGTTTGGAGACGGTGAGGCCTTTGGTGATGGTGGTTTTCGTTTCGATGATATTTTTTCAGCATTTGGTCGCGGCGCACGTGGGTCAACTGGTGGGCAAACCGGCAGTCGTTCTCAAAGCAGCGGCTTCGATCAATTTGGTGGTGGCTTTGGGACGCAAGATAGCAAAGGTCAGGATCAGCATGCCGAGATTACCGTTGATTTATCTTCAGTCTATAGTGGCGACGACTATAGTATTAAATTAAATGTCCCTGTTCGTCAGCCTAATGGTAATGTCGACTATGATAATAAGACTCTTAAGATAAAAATTCCTAAAGGTATCACTGACGGTAAACAAATTCGTTTGGCAGGGCAAGGCGCTGCTGGTACCAGTAATGGAAAAAATGGCGATTTGTTTTTGAAGGTTAAAATTCGTCATGATGCCAATATTCGTATAGAAGGTGCAGTCGTTTATCAAACTGTGAATATTGCACCGTGGGAAGCGGCATTGGGTGAAAAAATCAATGTCAGTACGCCAGCGGGTACGCTTGGTGTGACCATCCCTAAGAACAGCAAGTCCGGTAGCAATTTACGTCTCAAAGGCAAAGGTATCCCTGCCAAGCAAGCAGGTGATTTGTATCTAACGCTAAATATCGTCAATCCTGATGTCAGTAACGATGCGTCGATACAGGCTTATGAGCAGCTAAAACAAGCCTTTGCTGATATCAATATTAGTCGTTAAACAAGATTATGAATAACTGTCATTTATTACTGAAGTAATAGACGAATAGCAGAGATGAATACGATACCGATGAAATAAAGAGAAAACGAGGATAATAGCTATGAACCACTCGACTGAATTTACAGACATCATCATGAGTTTAGATGAACTGGTCTCTGCCTGTGGCCAAGAGCGCCAATGGGTCATCGAATTAATCGAAGAAAATATCATTGAATATGATGTACCGGAGCATAAAAAATTTACTGGTTATCAGCTGACGACAGTGCGCCGTGCATCGCGACTGAGTCGTGATTTTGAAGCCAGCGTACCTGCTATTGGTTTGATACTTGAGCTGTTAGATGAGGTTGAGCAACTGCGCCAACTTAAACGTCAAATAGAACAGCAAACACCAGTCATCGAAGTCGATATAGAAAATTTAAAGTAATCAAACAATCAAAATACCGCATAAAAAAGGGCCCTTTAAAGGCCCTTTTTTTATATCTATATAAAACACGTCAGCAAAAATTAACGCGAATACGTCGGATCAGCTGCTGCTGTAAACAATACATCAGTTGAAGAGTTCAAGGCAGTCTCAGCTGAGTCCTGAATCACACCGATGATAAAGCCAATCGCAACTACTTGCATCGCGATATCATTTGGAATGCTAAATAAGCTAGCAGCGAGTGGAATCAATAGTAATGAACCACCAGCCACACCAGAAGCACCACAAGCACTAATCGTAGCAACCAGGCTGAGTAGTAGCGCTGATGCAAATGTCACTTCGATACCCAACGTATGAGCAGCAGCAAGCGTTAAGACGTTAATGGTAATCGCAGCACCTGCCATATTAATAGTGGCACCTAGTGGAATGGTCACTGAATAAGTGTCTTCATGCAGTCCAAGTTTACGAGCAAGGTTCATATTGACTGGAATATTGGCCGCTGAACTGCGTGTAAAGAAGGCAGTAATTCCTGATTCGCGCAGACATCTGAACACGAGTGGATAAGGATTTTTACCTGTTTTAATAAGAACGATAAGCGGATTGGCGACCAATGCAATGAATAACATGCAGCTGATTAATACCATTAAGATACGTGCGTAGCCTGCCAAAGAAGCAAAGCCTGTCTCAGCAACCGTGCTAGCGACTAGGCCCAAGATACCAAATGGCGCTAAAGCAATAATCCATTTAACCACTTGTGAGATGGCATCAGCAAAATCACCGACAACATTGCGAGCACTATCACTGGCTTGGCGCAAGGCAAAACCGATAATAATTGCCCATGCTAAGATACCAATGTAGTTGGCTTCAGCGATTGCATTGATCGGGTTAGCGACCAAGTTCATGAGCAAGTTCGTCAACACTTCTTTAAGGTCAGCAGGTGGTACTTGCGCAATATCGGCGTTGATCAGGACAAGCTCAGTCGGGAATAAAAAGCTGGCACCGACTGCTGTTAGTGCTGCCAAAAAAGTGCCGAACATGTACATGATAAGCACTGGCTTTACGTAGACTTCATTACCACTGCGATGTTGACTAATGGCTGCCATAACCAGAACAAATACTAGGATGGGAGCGACTGCTTTTAGTGCGCCGACAAAGAGGGTACCAAGCAACCCTATAGCAGTACCGATACTTGGCGCTAGCCAACCAATCAATATTCCTAACACCAAACCAATAATAATAAGCGGCACCAGCCCTATACGCTGATACATCGCAATTAATGAACGCATCTGTACACCCTCAAGTCCGTTAAAAGTAAGTGAATTGTCACAACAGAAAATTTATCGAAGGATGGTAGCATTTTTTGACATATTCGCATACCGCTCATAGCAGTAGCTACTGTGCGCAAATGGAGAGTTAGCAGAGTCATATAATCAGTATAAAAAAGAATGCAGCACTTATAGGCAAGGGCTAGCTACTCAGAATAACTCATTTATAGGAGAGTAAAAGCAGCGATATAGGTAGTAATATATAGGTTAGGAAGAGATTTCGCTATAAAAGGTAAGAGGAAAATAAGCGGCAGAGCTATACCTTAAAGTGGGTCAGATCGTAACCTAATTGCTGGTAGGCTTTATATTTATTGCGACCTTCTTGCGTACTTGTAGCATCAGGTCGGATCAGCTCAAGGACTCGGGAGGGTTTTGAATTATTAGTAGCAGCCATAAAATCGTTGACGGGACGTGTCGTCGTATTGAGCACGATACCATTAAAATCAGCTGGCATATGATTGCCTAGCAGTACAGGCGCTAATGATTTATGAGTAACAATGTTGATGTTGCTATCATCAGTACCTCTATCATTGGTACTTTTATTGTCATTATCAGAAAGACATTGATGCGGTATAAAACTCGTGGAGTCTTGTGCCCAAAGTGCCGTATCTAGATTGGCTAGTAATGTCTCATCTTCAATTAAAATCAGCAAAGACTGAGCGCTTTTGTTAAGCGCCGTCTGAGTCAGCTGACAAATAAAGCCCAAGAAATCTTGGGCCTTACTCTCACTTAATACATAAAAACTAATTTTCATAAATGAATTAAGCCATCTCTGCGCTGTTTTTTAGATATTGCATAAACAATGGTACAGGACGTCCAGTGGCTGCTTTGTCTTTACCTGAGTTCCATGCAGTACCAGCGATGTCTAAATGCGCCCATGCTTGACCTTCTTCGATGAAGCGCGATAAGAAGCAGGCGGCAGTTACCGCACCAGCACCTTTACCACCGATGTTTTGCATATCGGCGATTGGTGAGTCAAGCTGAGCTTGATATTCGTCATCTAAAGGCATATGCCAGATAAGATCGCCTGATAGGTTGCTGGCATTTTCTAAATCAAACAGGACGTCTTCATCATTACTAAATACGGCTGAACGAACATGGCCTAGCGCAACCACACAAGCGCCAGTCAAGGTGGCAACATCGATGATGGCTTTTGGCTGATAACGCTGCACGTAGCACAAGGTATCTGCTAGTACTAAACGGCCTTCAGCATCAGTATTTAAGATTTCGACTGATTTGCCATTCATCGCTTTAACGATATCACCTGGACGCGTTGCATCGCCTGATGGCATGTTTTCAGCACAGGCTAGCGCCCCAACGACGTTGATTGGTAGACGAGCTTCGCACAACGCTTTGATTGTACCAAGTACTGATGCCGAACCACCCATGTCAAACTTCATCTCATCCATTGCCGCACCTGGCTTGATTGAGATACCGCCTGAATCAAAGGTCACGCCTTTACCGACTAATACGATAGGTGCGTTGTCATTGGTTGCTTGGGCATTGTCACTGCTATTTTTGCTTACGTTTTTAGCTGACTTTTTGGTTGGTAGTTTATCGGCTAATGCCTTTAGACCACTTACTTTTGCGTTAGTAGTGGTTTGCTCGGTAGTGCCTGCATTTGAACTAAATTCTGATTTGCCACGGTATTCCATGAGCACCAGCTTGCCTTCTTTGGTAGAGCCTTGTGCAACGGCCAAGAAGCAATGCATCCCTAGCGCTGACATCTCGTCCTCACCTAGTACCTTCACGGTTAATAGGTCAGGGTACGTTTGTGCAAGCTCTTGAGCTTGTTCTGCCATGTAAGCTGGGAAGCAGATATTACCTGGTTCATTTGCTACATCACGAGTGAGGCTCTGACCAGCAAATACTGACTGAGCAAAGGCAAGTGCAGGCTGTAGTGACTCATCAGCTAACAGATAAACATCAGTCAATACAGGACTCGCTTGCTCAGACTTATACTTGTCAAAGCGGTAGCTTGCTGCTAGTAGATTAAGGGCAAATTGACCAAAGTGATTTTCTTCTAGTGCATCACCTAAGGCGACAGTGATAGAAGACACACGCTTTTGAGTGCTGCTATAGATAGTATTGGCGATTTTTTGCAGTACTGTGTTGTTGAACTTATCAGTGTTACCTACACCGACCAATAGCAGTTGTACAGGGTTTTGCTTAGTGGTCTTTTTATCACCTGCCAGCGCATAGTCAGCAACAGTTTCACAGGTAGTGCCCTTGAAATGTGATACTTCAATCAGCTGCTCAATACGAGTGGTATATTCGGCCAGTACAGATTCAGCCAGAATGTTTTTCTTGTCATCGACCAATACAACCAGACAAGCATCGTCTTTACTTTTGGCTTCTTTTTTCAAGATTTTCTGCGTATGGGTCTTTGGTAAATGCTGAGATAATTTGATATTCATATAGTTATCCTTATTAGAGTTATGAAAATTGCAGGATTTGGATGACTGCTTATACCTGTCAGATTATTAGATTATTTGGTCTGTTGAGCAATCACAGTAGTGTAGCATATTGCGATAATCGTGCGCAGTTAGCAAGTCTTGGGTGATACGTTTGAATTATTATGCTGTACTAACTTACGCTATGGTTTAGCGGTTACATTATCATTTTTCGATGGTGCCAACATACTAGCTATTGACCAATTCATCGGTCGTTACCATCGCGGAAAATCTGTCTTGTAGTGCGGCCATGGCAGTGTTATGCATGATTTCAGCGCTTATCGGATTTCTTGTAGCGCTAGGTAGGTCGCGAGTAGCACAGGCATCGTGACAGACGAAACTATCAAAACCTAAATCAAATGCGGCGCGGACGCTTGAGCTGACGCACATATGGCTCATAAAACCTGCAAAAATAATCTGCTTCTTTTCTGCTGCTGAGATTAATGATTGTAATTGCGTATCATAAAAGGCATTCGGATGCTTTTTGGCAATCACTGTTTCGCCATCTTGCGGCTGCAACTGTTCGACTATCTCAACGTTAGCTGATAAAGGATCAAAGACATTGCCATTCTCTGCACCGTGATGGGTAATGTGGAATATAGGTAGATCTTGCTGACGCGCTTTATCGAGTAGTAGGCGCGCATTGGCGATAGCTTTTGCCCCAGCGTCCCCTAATGGCATAGCGCCATCGACATATTCATTTTGATAGTCGATAAGAACGAGTGCGCAACTTGACCAATCAAGCGTATCAAAAGTACCGCCAGCGAGCTCAAGTAGGGTAGAGGGTGTAGAGGTCGTTTTATTCATTAGTATTATTCTCCGTTTGACGATATAAGTATATTTTTCTATCAGTCAGTCTAGCAATTAATAACAGAGATAAATGTTCGATGATACGAATGACAAACAAACCTTTCTAAAATAAATAAAGCAAAAAATTAACGCCATAAATACTATCAACTTGATGTAATTTGAGGTTTTATCAATTATTTATCCAATATTTGCTATATTTGTTACTTACTGTCAATAATGCGCTCTCAGCAAGGTGTAGGTAATGTTTTCAAACACATTTCACAGCCATTTTTGAGCAAAACATGCTAGCATTAGCGGTTATATTTGTCGCTTGTGTTTATTGAGTATGACTAACCAGTCGCTTAGTAACGTTTACCGTTATTTGAGTATGTAAATTATTCATATCATGCTGGTGATATGTCGTCGTACGTCCTAGATGTTTAATAAGCTCATCATCAAACGCGCACATACCAACCGTTTAAGAGTACCCATTGTGATATTACGCCGCTACATGACACAACAAGTTGCCTCGACCACTGCCTTAGTGTTGGGGTTTTTGGTAGTGATGATGCTCGGCGGTCGTTTGATACGCTATTTTGGCATCGCTGCTGAAGGTCGTTTGGACGTCAGCCTACTGTTTACGATCATTGGGTATAACCTACCGTACTTTTTAGAGCTGATTTTACCGCTAGCATTCTTTATCGCTTTGATGCTCGTATTTGGCCGCTTATATGTCGATCAAGAAATGGCAGTGATTAATGCTAGTGGCGTGTCTCGAGGTAAGCTTGCTCGATTGATGACACCATTAATATTGGCATTGTTCGTTGGTGAAGCGGCGCTATCTGTCGTTGGTAAGCCTTGGGGAGTACGCTCGTCTGAGGCTGTTTGGCAGCAGCAAGCCTTGACCAGTGCATTTGATTTGATTCGTCCGAACGAGTTTATCAGTAGCGGTAATTATCATTTATACGTGGGTAGTCTCAGCGATGATAAGAAAAAGTTGCAAGATGTGATCTTGATCCAATCTGAACCTGCGAAAAAAGGTAGAGCTGCTGAAAGTGTCGATGCCACTGCTACTGATATGAATAATACGATCGATAGCGAAACAGCTGAACAAATTGGCATCTCTGACATACCAAAAGATATTATAAATAGTGGTGCAAAGGACATCAGCAAAGACACGATCACGTTGGCTAAGCGTGCTGAGCAAGTAGATACTGGCAATAGCGGCGTGACTCAGTTGGATTTGTTCCAAGGACGTCGTTACGAAGTCGGTGCAGGTAGCCTGAAATATAATCAAGTTGCTTTTGATCGTTATCGCATCACCTTGACTGAGTCTTCACAGGAAGTTATCACCGAAGACAATATTGAAACGCAAAAGATTGGACCATTGTGGCAAGCCGCCACGAGTAGCTCACCATCAGGCACTAATAGTGCAATGCGTGCTGCACAAGGTGAGCTTGGCTACCGTTTGGCGCTACCATGGCTGATGATTATCGCGCCTATGTTGGCCGTGCCACTGGCGCAAGTGCGTCCGCGTCAAGGACGTTGGCTGCGCTTGTTTCCTTCTATCTTATTATTTGTTAGCTGTGCATTAGGTATCATCTCGCTCAAAAACGCAGTGAGCAAAGACAGCATCAGCGTATGGGCATATGCATGGCTTATCTTAGGATTTATGGCATTGGCGCTTTATATGAATTGGGGTAGCCGTGTGCAACATCGACTGCGCTTTCGCAAACAAGAAAACAGGCTAGCCGCTGCCGCAACTGACTCAGTTAGCGACATAGACAATCAGAACAACAGCTCACAAGGAGGGCAGTCTTAATGCGCTCTTTATTTGCTAAATCAGCCGAGTCTAATCAATTGGCTAAAAAACCTGCCAATCTAAAAGTCCTCAGTCGTTATGTCAAACTCAATGCTCTGCTAGCTATTATCGCTGCCGTCATTGGCTTATGGGCATTACAGCTGATTTTTTCTTACTTATCAGAGCTTGATTCGTTAGATGATAACTACACCATGGGCGAGGCGCTCAAATATATCTTTTATCGTTCGCCTTACTTTTTAGAGCAATTTATCCCAACGGGTGCGCTATTGGGGGCTGTCATAGGATTGGGCTTGCTGGCTAATAAAAGTGAGCTGGTCGTCATGCGCGCGGCTGGGGTCAGTATTTATCGTATCGTCGGCTGGGTATTACAGCCCGCTTTGATATTTGTACTGTTGGCATTGGCTATTAATCAATTCGTCCTACCGTCTTCTAACCAATTAGCGAAACAGATTAATGATGAGGACAGTACCTCACTGGTCACATCGGTACGCGGCTACTGGACGATACAGCCACGATTCGAAACCGCAGAAGATGGCAGTGCTACACCTGATGGTAGCGATGTTTTATATATTGATTATGCTGATGTCGCGGGTAATATTGGTGAGGTGAAACGCTGGCATTTGGACAACAACGGTAATTTGCAAACTGCTGTCCATGCGGAAGGTGGAAAGTATACTGGCCGTGAACCAATTGATGTAAATAGTGAAAAGCCAAGCGAGCAGTATCGTTACGAGTGGCAGTTAAACGATATGGTCAAGCTTTCTATCAATCAGGGCTTTGAGAGTAGCCAAGCCGTTTCACCATCAGATACGTTAAGCTTACCCTTTGCCCCAGAGTCTGTGTATCTGCTGACGCGTAAGGCAGAAGATTTGTCATTGACGCAGCTGTATGAGCACCGTACGTTTATGCGCCAACAGGGCAATCGCTCTTTAGATCATGAAGTCGCATTTTGGCAAAAGCTACTATCGCCATTATCGATATTGTCGCTGGTGATTGTTGCTTGCTCGTTTGTCTTTGGCTCGCTACGGACGCACAGCTTAGGCTTACGTATCGTCGTGGCATTGCTGTTTGGTCTACTATTTAGCTATATTCAGGACTTAGTCGGATTTGTATCGCTAGCGACAGGCTTTTCACCGATGCTTATGGTGCTATTGCCGATTATCGGCAGCGCGCTATTGGGTGGATATTTGATAAAACGCCAGATGTAAAAAGACAGTTGGTCATACCAAATAAAAAGCACGCTAAATCTAATTTAGCGTGCTTTTTTATGTCGATTTCAATTTGAGCCTCAGTTTAAATGGCCGAAACTCAATCAGGAAAAGCTAAAACTAGTCTTTGGTCGCCATCGTAATCGTATAGGTTTTACCTTGTTTGATTTTATCGCTATTGCCAAAAACTTCGGTAAATGAGCGTTTCACAAATTGGCGTAGGCCATTGATGGTCACGACATAAAAACGGCCACCTTTACGCATGCGTGCATAGGCATCGAGGAAGTATAAATAATGCTGCTCTTTACCCACTTTAGCTGGCAAGTTTGACATCACAAGGCTAAAGTCTTTGTCTTTTGCCACATGATTAAAGCCATTTGATAAATGCACATCGACATTGTTTAGACCATTTTTCTCACAGTTACGACGTGCGTATTCTACCGCCATAAAGTCTTTATCAATCAGCGTATGCTGACCATTTGGACATTCACGTGCTGCCGTCATACCAAGTACGCCATAACCACAGCCCAAATCGATCGAGTCATCATCTTGCTCAAAATCTACATAATCAAGCAGCATCAAGCTACCGTCATCGAGCTTTTGCGGTGAAAAAATGCCCCACGTGGTCGCAAAATCAAACGGTTTACCCAACACTTCTTGGCGAAAATTGATATCTTCGCGCCAGTGTTCGGCATTTTTTAATAGGTCAGCAGGTGGTCTATGGCTCATGGGATTCTCGGATAATAGATAGGAAAAAGGTAGTGCGCAGCCCAGTTAGGCAGCATGTATATCATGACGCACTTTAATAAGGGTATTGTAACGAGAAAAGGATGGGTTTGCAGCTATCTATTTCTAGAACTGTATTTTGCTATATTGCAAAACTTTTTAAGAAAAAATGCTAGAGATATTAGATAAGAGGTATCGCTTAAGATAGAATCGAATTTAACCTGATAGTCTCTAAGTATTATTTATGCCAGACATTATATTCGTATCCAAAGTAGACTTCTGGCTTGCACTGTTACTTTGGAGTTTAAGTTTATTTACTGTGTCTGTTCCATTATGGCAGTGGAAGCGAGATGCTCACAAATCCCTCGTACAAACCATATTAATGACGGTTATTCTCATCCCTTTTGCAGCGCTAATGCTCATCCCTTTTTTCGGTACTAAGTACATATTAACGAATGACCAACTACAAGTAGATAGTGGGTTTTCTGTTCAAAAAATTGAGCTTACAGATATCACCTATATTATGCCAACACAAAGAATGAGTTCTGCGCCAGCACTATCATTGGATAGGATTAAAATATCATATCAAGATGAAGAAATACTAATCTCACCAAAAGACAAATCACGTTTTTATCGCGAGATACAGGCACGTAATCCTAGAATAGTGATAGATACAGCAGGCGAATAGAATGGCATTATCGTTAGCTGGATTCAGCTATACATCGTTCCTGATAGTGAATTTCTCTTGAAACTACTTCCTCAAAATCTTCTTCAGTAAATGATCAAATACAAACGGCCCAAATGGCAAAAACGAGCCGAGCACCCCCGCAGGTAGCGCCCAAAGCGGCATTTTTATTCTGCTCGCGGTAATGATTAGCACCATGACATAAGCAACGAATAATACCCCATGCACTGGACCGACATAGCTCACCGCTTCTGGAATATCGAACATATATTTGAGTGGCATCGCGATACCAAGTAACAATAGAAAAGATGTACCTTCTAAATAACCCATGATAGTAAGGTTTCTGAGTGCAGTGTTTTGACTCTTTGATAAGGTAGATGGTTGAGCTTGCGACACGATATATTCCTCTTACAATCATCAATAATATTAGGTTTCAATGCTGCCCATATGGCAAGGCTACCCACGTGGATGATGCTCGGCATGCAATTTCTGCAATCTCGCCGTTGCTACATGAGTATAGATTTGCGTGGTTGATAAATCGCTATGTCCTAGCAATAACTGCACACTTCTTAAATCTGCACCATGATTGAGCAAATGCGTGGCAAAGGCGTGACGTAGCGTATGCGGGGATAATTCTTTATCGATACTGGCAACTTTGGCGTACTTCTTAAGTAGATACCAAAAGTTCTGCCGCGTCATATATCCACCTTGCGCCGTCAAAAATACCGCTTGGCAATTGCCCGATTTCAAATGGGCAATCAAGTCTCCACGCCCATGAGACAGATAATCTTCCAGTGCATCCGCTGCATATTCGCCGAGGGGCACCAGTCGCGTTTTATTCCCTTTACCCGTGATTTGTAGCCAGCCTGAGTTTAGATTCACTTGCTCTAATGAGAGGTTAATCAACTCACTGACACGCAGACCGCAGGCGTATAAAACTTCTAGCATGGCTTTATCACGGAGACCGAGCGCGGTGCCGGTATCAGGTGCAGCAAGTAGATTATCGACGTCAGCCTCGGCTAAGTCTTTTGGCAGCGGACGTCCGAGTTTTGGGCTTTTGATACGTTCACAAGGATTATCTTCACGCAGATTACTAGCAATCATCCATAGATAGAACTGACGCAAGCTTGAGAGCATGCGTGCTTGTGTACGTGGGGTTTTGCCATCTTGGGCAAGGAGTGACAGACAGTGCAGCACATCATCAGGCTGCCAGCGTGTCAGGGCGATAGGATTGGTCAGCTCGCAAGAGCGTAAGTCACGGACGTACGCATTACGAGTACGCGTTGCTAGACCACGTGCCAGCATCGCTTGACGGAATTCCGTCATATAAGCTGGCTCATCATCGACCGCCAATGCTTTAGGTTGACGCTGTTGCACGGCACGATCACGACTCATAGGATAATACTCAGGTAGGGGTTAAGTTAGCAATAACAGACAGTTATGAATCACCATTAAAACCTATCATGCCATTTTTTTCTTAACCAGATAGCGATATAGCGTCGCGCTTGCAGGCGTATCATCATCGCTATCGATGGTGATTTCATCAGGATCAGCGTCTAAGCTCACGTTTTCAGCCAGTGTTTCTTGACCGATTAGCTCATGACCCAAATGACGACAGAAATTCGGAATGTCGCGCGTGGTAGCAGGATCTGTCGCCAATATCTCAATCACTTCACCGCCATCTGCTTTGCGAATGACGCGGTGTAGCATCATGACTGGCTCAGGACAGATCAGCCCTTGAGTATCTAAGTGATGGTGGATAGGCGTGTCTGGTATAGAAGTGGTCATAGTCATTATCGTAAAGCTAAATAAGTGGGTTTAAGGACAAGTAGGATGAGTAGTTTGCTTAATTACTTATCGCGGCGTACTTTGTAGATCGTCTATGCTTTAGTACTTTCAGCCTCTTCGTCGGCATCAGGCGTATCAGCTACTTCTAAAAAGTTAAAAAACCGCTTAAAGCTTACTTTAAATAAAAATGCCACGCCCAGCCAACAAGATAGTCCTAACCATGCAGTATCGGCAAAAATTAATCCACCAACCAATATAATAGTTGATACGCCAATACTCATGGCAATCATCGACGGTTGATTTAAGCGATAACGATAAACGACCAATGCATCATAAATAGTAATGGGTATCGTGAGGGCTACCAGGGCATAGGGCAAATTGTAAAATAACTGATAAAGCAGTTGGTTATCATGGAAGGCTTTGATACTAGCAATCGTGCCAAAGACCACAAATGCAAAAATAGCCGCATAAATGAGATAAATCGCTATTTGGTTGGCACGCTGTGCGCCTTTAATACGGGCAATAGCAAGTGGAGCAAAACCATGCTGTGACTTATGTTGCGAGGGTTGGTCTGAGACAGTGGTCATAGTAATCAGTCATTTATCCGTTAAGAGGTACGATGTATCGAAGTGACATTATAGCCGCACACGTGTCTTTTACCTATTTGGCTGCTTTATTCTGCTTTGATTGCATCGATAGCGATACTGCTATTAGGATCAGCAAAATAGGTCGACATTAGGATACAAGCAGAGATATCATCGATTGGGTCGCGTTCGTTTTTGATCCAACCATTGTCCCATGCGATTTCTCTTGCTTCGATGGAAGTCAGCCGCTCATCACACAGTGATACGGTCACTGGCAAATGCTGCTCCATTATTCTATGGGCCAGACGACGAGCGAATTTGTGTGATCGTTTTGAGAGCATAGAGCTAGTGCCATCCATATTAAGCGGTAGACCAACCACGACTTGCGCCACGCCCCAGACTTTGATGATACCAATTAGATTGTCCCAATCTGGCTGACCGTTATTCATTGCCAAAATGTCAAAGGCACGAGCCGTCTGCGTAATGGTATTACCGAGCGCCATACCCATTTTTTTGACGCCGTAGTCTAGCGCCAAGATAAGATGCGGCTTTACTTCTGGCACAATAGTTTCAGCAGTGCTATTACTATCGTTATCGAGAGTATCAATATCAATGTCATTATCTATAGCGTCTGTGCTACTGGCTGTAAAAATGCTATCTACCATAGTAATGGGTGTCCTTTATGTCTTTATCTAAATTCGCAGAGCGTATGATATTACGCATGACCTATGTCACTACTAAGATAGTCGAAATTAACACCAATTTTGTCGGCTGCGATTTGCCAGCGTTCTTCAAACGGTGTATCAAATAATAAATTCAGATCAGCAGGGCAAACTAGCCAATCACCATTACTGAGCTCTTGGTCTAGCTGTTTCTTACCCCAACTGGCATGTCCGAGGCACAGTTGATAGTGCCCGACGCCTTGGCCTGCGGCAATACGTTTTAGAATATCTTGGCTAGTCGTGATGCAAACGTTCTCTGAAATAGCAAAAGAAGATGCCCATTCTGGCTGACCCGTATGCAGCACAAAGCCGACCTCAGGATACATAGGGCCGCCTTCTAAAGCCACATCTTCCATCACCTGCGGATTGGTCACTTCAATATCCAAATCTTCTAACAGCTTACCTACACGAGATTGCTCAAGCGGACGATTAACCATCAGACCTAGCGCACCGTGCTTGTCATGACGGCAAATATATATAAGTGCCTGCTCAAACCTTGGGTCTGACAGCTCGGGTGCTGCAATCAAAAAATGATGGGTCAAATTGGTTTTAGACATAGAAACAAACGCAACCTAATAATAAGGGTGAAAGACCACTATATGGTGATAATCAATAGAAAAGCAAGATTCACACCAATTGCTGCTGACCATTACCGAAACTCAAATAACCATTCGTTTTGATAAAAACGAATGGTTATTCAACGTTAGATAGGTCAGATAGAGAGTTATTTAACATCGGATAATAAGCTGCGGGCATGATCGCGCGTGACATCAGTGATAATAACACCACCAGACATACGCGCCAGCTCGTCTACTTGCGCTCTGTTGGTCAGTATGAGTAGCTCGCTTTCGGTCTGTTCTTGATGGTGCTTTTGTACCAAGATATGTTGATGCGCTTGCGCCGCGACTTGTGCTTGGTGTGTAATGGCTAGCAATTGCTGCGTTTGCCCAAGTGAGCGTAGCAGCTCGCCAACCACTTGCGCAGTACCGCCACTGATACCGACATCAACTTCATCAAATACCAACATAGGCTTGGCGGCGTTGTTATCAGCATTGGTCGCTTGTAAGACTTGCATCACGAGCGCCATACGTGACAGTTCACCACCTGAGGCGATTTTGTGTAGAGGCTGCATGGGCATACCGACATTGGCGCTGAATAATAAATCAATATCGTAGCAACCTTGTGCATTGTAATGACTAGGTTCGGCTTTCTTAGTAAAAACAAATTCACAGCGAGCATTAGGTAGCGCAAGCGGTTGAAGTTGTTTGATGAGTTGCTTACTAATTATCGGAGCAGCTTTTGTACGCTCTTTATTTAACTGTGTAGCCAGAGCGAGATAGTCTTGCCAAGCTTGCTCAATTTGCGCTGCCATTGCATCACTACTTGGCTCGTTTTCTAGCTGCTCTAATTGCGCCTCCCAACCTTTTGCCTCATCAATTAAATCACTCGCTGGCAAGCTATGCTTACGTGACAAACGATGCCCTAAGCTGATTAAATTGTCTAGTGTTTGCAAGCGTTCAGGGTCAGGTAGCTGCTGTTCGGCATAATCTGATAGCAGGGCAGTCACCTCAGTGATTTGCTGCTGTGCTAGATGGAGCTGTTCGGAAGCTTGTTCAAACGTTTGACTGACGCCTACTTGGTTGTCACAGAGTTTAATCGCTTGTCCGAGCAAGGTCATGACGTCTGGTTCATCAGTATCATTATCGAGCAAATGCAGACCATGACTGGCCTCTTGCATTAAGGCTTCAATGTTGGAGAGTTCTTCGTGTTCAGATTCAACTTCTGCGTAATCCACGGCCAATAACGGCGCAATATCTGCTAATTGACTCTGCAATAACTGAATACGATCTTGACGCTGGGCTTCGCGGCTTGCAATGTCATCCGCGCGACGTTTTAGCTGCTGATAGGCTTGATAGCTACTGGCAGTTTGGATGGCTAGCGGTGTTATCTGTGCCATCTCATCGAGCCATTGAACCACAAATTGCGGCTTGAGCAATGCTTGCTGAGCATGTTGGCTATGTATATTGACCAGTAAAGCACCTAAACTCTTTAGCTCCGCTAAGCTAACCGGTGAACCATTTAACCATGCTTTTGAGCGGCCAGTATTGCTTAATTGTCGACGAATAAGTACTTCAGGCTCTTCTAGCGGTCGATCATTTTTGGCAAACCACTCAGCGACGACGCTGTTATTTTCTACATCAAATTGAGCGTAGATATCTGCATGCGCGGCGCCATGCCTGACCATCGCACTGTCTGCTCGCTCACCGACACACAGTGATAGTGCATCTAGCAATAACGACTTGCCAGCACCTGTTTCACCAGTGATGACATTAAAACCTTCAGCCACGCTTAGCTCATGCTGAGCAATCAACGCAAACTGATGTAAAGTTAACGATACTAGCATCAACGCCTCTCAGGACAGACAATGGACATCATATAAATCTTAGGAATCCATCTATAAATAGGGTAAATAAGGAAGTGAAAATATCTATTTAAACTTGCTAATTAGATAAATATTGTAGGCAAATAGTATGGTGTTAAATGTGCGTAAATACAAACTTTAAGACGAGGTATAACAGAATTTATTATTGGGAGATTACCATAAAACTATTAAAAACTGACAATAAATCATCAACATAATATCTATAATATTAATCATTAGGGTCATTGGATATTCAAAGATAAGCATAGTATGCGAAGAAGTATTTTGACTGATAATGATAAAAATATATCTAAGTTAGTGGTCTAGCATCTGCCTAGAAAGATACCAAATGAATATTAAACGAACGGGTAGATACTTGCCATCGAATAGAATTTTCCTAGTCGCTTTAACAAACTTTATAGATATAATGTGGTAGCATAATCTCACATAATGATAAACTCTTCTTATGAGTTTGATGCGCTATGCAACCTAATAACGAGTCATAATTTTGTAAAATTGTAGGCGTATAGTGGTAAAAAACATGCCACTCGATCATTATTCAAAAGCGTTTTCATAGAACCTGTGGCTACCTTTAGCGCGCAGATATCTACTATAGAGGGATAAGGTGCCTAAAGCAGGCGTGTTTGCTTACTGGTCGCGTATTTGAAGCTCAGTGCAACTCTGTCGGTACTTTAATCCGTTACTTATTTTTTAGTTTTGCCATAATTATTTGATAAGGAAGCCACTATGACAGCGGCGCAATTTACTAACGTAACAGTTAATGCCCAAGCAACAGTATCTTATGATGGTCGCTGCTCAAGCCATACCATTATGTTTGAGGATGGTCGCCATAAAACGCTAGGCGTGATCTTACCTTGTGACAACTTGGTTGAGCATTATCACTTTAGCACCAACACCTCTGAGCGTATCGAAATCACCAGTGGTGAGTGTGAAGTGAAGATCAATGGTGATGATGAATTCAGCTACTACCGTGCAGGTCAGTCATTTGTCGTTGAAGGCAATAGCGGTTTTAACCTACGTACTGAAGAGATTGTTCAATATGTCTGTCATCTAGAAGGCTGATATTATTAATAGGGCG
>Ga0209295_1000094_pt1 | contig 121660 bp, 119 predicted proteins | sample Porto_5metaG_FD_187428 | JGI IMG/M metagenome (GOLD analysis project Ga0209295, IMG submission 187428) | Marine algal microbial communities from Porto, Portugal - Porto_5 metaG (SPAdes) (version 2) | ecosystem: Host-associated > Algae > Red algae > Unclassified | place: Portugal: Porto...
GCGACAGGAGTAACCGGCGCCACAGGTTTAACAGGTACAACTGGCGTCACCGGAGCAACGGGAGCGACGGGAGTAACCGGCGCCACAGGTTTAACAGGTACAACTGGCGTCACCGGAGCAACGGGAGCGACGGGAGTAACCGGCGCCACAGGTTTAACAGGTACAACTGGCGTCACAGGTGCGACAGGATCGAGTGCGATCATTCCGTTTGCTTCAGGTGCACCAGCTGTCTTGACGACAGTTGCAGGCGGTCTTGTTGGAACATCCAGCTTGGTCGGATTTGGTAACTCAGCGACAGGTGTTAGTATTTTAGGCGGTGTTATTGATTTAACAGGTGCTGCAGGCACTTTACTCAACATGGCGTTCTCAGTTCCGAGAGCTGGAACGATCACGTCATTTGCCGGCTATTTCAGTACAACAGCAGCTCTTTCTTTAGTCGGCACGAGTATTACCGTAACAGCTAGTCTATTCGCTTCTCCGACACCAAATAACAGTTTCACACAAGTAGCGAGTGTCACATTAGCCCCAGCTTTAACCGGAGTTTTAACACTGGGTGCTATTGCAAACGGTATTGCGACTGGTCTTAATGTACCAGTCACACCGCAAACAAGACTGCTCGTTGTCTACTCTGCAACAGCTACAGGTCTATCATTAGTGAATACCGTAGCAGGCTATGCGAGTGCTGGTTTATCAATCACGTAATAAACACATTGGGATGACTCAATCATGAGTCGTTCTTTTTTGTTTTGAATGAATTTTCTCTTACCTTAGTGAGAAAAAATGATATGATTTTCTTAGAGTCTATTCGATGAATCTACTTGAATTAGGGGCTGTGGCGGTGAGGATGGGCAAAAGGAAAGTCACTTTACAAACGAAAATATTTGGATTAATTATCGGGCTTTTGCTAGTTGTCATTGCATTATTGACCATTTGTTTTGGTTTTTTGCAGACCTCAGAAAGGCAGCGGCAAGCAGAACAACTGGCGGTGCAAACCGCTAGAACAATCTCATATATGCCGCCAATTAAAACATCGGTGGCCACATCTGCATCGAAAAATGAAGAACAGGCAGTACTCGAGCAAATGAAGGACCAAGTTAGAGCACATGCCATCTTCATTACCAATCAAAAAGGGAAGGTCCTTTTTCATACGAACCATGAGGATGTAGGTAAAACCATCAGTGTATCGGAAGGAAGGAGTACTCTGCTGTTTGGAGGAACCTCCATATCGACTGGTGATTCTGACGGTGAAACGGTTGTCAGAGGCAGTGCGCCGATTATGAAAGAAACTGGACAGCACGAAGAAATTATTGGGACAGTTACCGTCGAATTTTTGAAAAAAGAGATTGATCAAGCAACAGCCCATCAACTATTTAAACTTAGTTATATAGCACTTCTCGTTTTGCTCCCTGGCCTATTCGGAGCGATTTTTTTAACAAGGAGTATTCGAAAAGATACATTGGGGCTTGAACCACATGAGATTGCATCATTATACCGAGAAAGAGAAGCGATGCTGCTCGCTATTAAAGAGGGGATTATTGCGTTTGACCGCAAAGGTGCGATGACGATGATGAATACGTCAGCTGAACACATGCTGCGCGTTTCTTCAAAGCGACCCCTTCATATTGACCAAGTCTTGCCAAATGCTAATCTTCTATCCTATTTAACGGTAGAGACGATTGAGCCTAACATAGAAATAGTCGTCAATAATAAAACCTTTGTGTTAAACGTGAAAAAAGTTAAGCAGGACAATAGAGTGTTCGGCGGAATTGTGAGTTTCAGGGAGAAAACAGAGCTGACGAAGCTGCTGGATACATTAACAGAGGTAAGCCAATATTCAGAAGACCTTAGAGCGCAAACACATGAGTTTTCAAATAAGCTGTACGCCATTTTAGGCTTGCTTGAGCTGAAACAAGTGGATGAAGCGATCGACTTAATTAAGGAAGAATATACGCTGCAAAATCATCAGCATGATTTACTCATGAAGCAAATTCGATCTCCTAAAATTCAAGCTATTTTACTAGGGAAATTAGGAAAGGCATCTGAGAAAAAGGTTCATTTCCAGATTGATGAAAATAGTTCATTGGAGCCGCTTCCCGCTCATTTAAGTTTATCTCACTTTATCACCATCATTGGCAATCTCGTAGACAATGCCTTTGAGGCCGTATTAAATAAAGAGAAGCGAGAAGTAGGTCTGTTTATCACAGATATTGGATTTGATATTATTATAGAAGTTTCTGATTCAGGTGATGGCATCAATGATAAGGAATTGTCACACATTTTCACAAGGGGTCATTCGTCAAAGGGAGAAGGGCGAGGCTATGGACTAGCTAATGTGAAAGAAGTATTGGACGAACTTGGGGGCTGGATTGAAGTGACGAACCAAAAAGAAGGCGGTGCCATCTTCACTGCATATATACCGAAAGGCACAAAGGGGGAATAGATTGTGATGAAGGTACTCATTGCGGAGGATGATTTTCGAATCGCAGCCATTCATGCATCTTATATACAACAAATAGAAGGATTTCAAGTCGCCGGAAAGGCAAAGAGTGCAAAGGATATGTGGGATGCGCTTCAAAAGGAACAAGTCGACCTCATCTTGCTTGATGTGTATATGCCCGATGAGCTCGGCACAAACCTGTTGCCGCTTTTAAGAGAACGCTATCCAGAAATAGATGTGATTATTATCACTGCGGCTACGGAAACGACACTTTTAAGAGATGCCCTTCAATACGGAGTGGTTCATTATTTAATCAAACCAGTGACCGCACAAAAGTTTGCGCAAGTTTTAACCGAATATAAAGAGAAGAAAGACATCATCAATTCCAAGGATGAAGTCAATCAAACGATGATTGATTTGTTTTTTGGACAGATGCAAGAAGAGCCGAAGGAAAAGGATGACAGAGACCTGCCTACAGGCATCAATTCGCTGACTTTGGACAAGGTGAAAACATTGATGGCATCAGAGAATAATGGAATTACAGCAGAAGAACTAGGAGAAAAGATGGGGGCATCACGTACAACAGCGAGACGGTATGTTGAGTATCTCGTGACAACAGGAGAATGCCGGGCAGAGCTTGCGTACGGAATCATTGGCAGACCAGAGCGAAAATATTATCCTGCCAAAAAGCAAGCGGAGTCTTAAAAGATGAAAAAAGCAATATGCCTTGTCGTGATCATAATATGTCTTTGTATGACGCTCACCTTTAATGAAAAAAAGGGAGGTGACTCTTTCCTGCAGCACAGCCCATTATCTATCGTGGTGTCTGGTGTCCCTGACGGCGGATTTGACCAAACAGCTCAAGTGATGAAATCAGTGCTCGAGAAGGAAAAGCTGGTGAAGCGGCCGGTGAATATCCTTTATCAAAGAGGCGGAACGGTGGATAAAGGATGGACATATATGTTGGAGCGAGATACCAACTATATTAGTTTGAATTCAAGTTTATTGTTAAGCCGTAATTTGCTTGGCAGCAGTAACATGACAATGAATGATGTCACGCCACTTGCGATTCTTGCGGAAGAGTGGCAGGTCGTCGCAGTCCCAGTGGATTCTCCCTTTTCAAATGGGAAGGAGCTATTAAACACACTAAAGAAGAAACCGGATTCCTTAAAAATTGGATTTGCCCCAGACTTTGGAAATGATGATCAAATCTCATTCGCACGAGCGGCAGAAATGGCAGGAATTGATCCATACCGCATTCAACTTTTGAAGTTTGACAGTGCAGATGATTTATTTCAGGCGCTCATTGACCATGAGGTGGATGCAGCAACAACAACGATTACAGAGGTTCGTCATGATTATGAAAAGAAGAGGCTAAAACTCATAGCGACCACAACCAATCAGCGTTTAAAGGGATTTGAAGATGTGCCTACTTGGAAAGAGCAAGGAATCCCGCTCATCTTTTCTCATTGGCGTGGTGTCATGGGACCCAAACAAATGAATCAGCACGAGATTCGTGAATGGGATCAGCTTCTTCAAAAAATGACACAGACTAAGTCCTGGAAAAAACAATTAAAGCAAAAGGGCTGGACAGGTCGCTATATGAACAGTAAAGAGGCAAAGATCTTTATGGAAGAGCAATTAAGGCGATATGAGCAGTTTATCCAAGGGGAACAAGCGGTCGAATGAGATCGCTTTTTTTCATGGAATTCATCAAAACCAAGGTTTGAACAAAATGAACAAAAAGCATTTATCGACCGAAAAAGAATTAAAATTCATAATATTTACTTCAATTGAGGCGTCAGATATCATGACAGAAAGGGTTGGAAATGGGATACCAACATTTAATGAAAGCGTATACAACATAAGGGGTGAACAAAGTGCTAGCAATCTTAGGATTTCTTATGATGGTTGTATTTATGGTTTTGATTATGACGAAACGTATGTCTGTTTTAACGGCATTGGTATTAACACCAATTGCTTTTGCTCTTATTGCAGGTTTTCATTTTACTGAAATTTCAGACATGGTTGTCAAAGGTGTGCAGCAAGTTGCACCGACAGCGGTCATGATCATGTTTGCGATTTTGTACTTTGGCATTATGATTGATGCGGGTTTATTTGATCCGATGGTGGCGAAAATTTTAAACATTGTCAAAGGCGATCCATTAAAAATTGTCGTCGGAACAGCTGTCCTGACCATGCTTGTTGCACTTGATGGTGATGGGACAACAACGTACATGATTACAACAACAGCGATGCTTCCATTATTTACGCTGCTTGGCATCCGGCCGATTATTTTAGCGGGGATTGCCGGAGTTGGCATGGGGATTATGAATACGATTCCATGGGGAGGAGCCACACCTAGAGCGGCGAGTGCACTTGGCGTTGATCCATCACTTTTATTTGGTCCGATGATTCTAGTCATTGGTGCAGGGGTTTTGAGCATGATTGTGGTGGCATACTTTCTTGGGAAGTCTGAAAGAAAGCGTCTTGGTGTCATTGAGCTCGAACAGCCGATTCATGCAAATGAAATGGCAGCGGCACTACAGGATGACATCAAGCGACCGAAACTTTGGTGGTTTAACCTGTCGCTTACGTTGTTATTGGTGCTCCTTCTCGTCTCTGGAAAAGTCAGCTTAACGGTATTATTTGTTCTTGCATTCTGTGTGGCGATTATCGTGAACTATCCGAACCTTGAACAGCAGCGTGAGCGGATTGCGGCTCATTCAACCAACGTTTTAGCGATTGCTTCCATGATATTTGCGGCAGGGGTTTTTACAGGCATCTTAACAGGCACAAAAATGGTCGATGAAATGGCGATTTCGATTGTATCTGCCATTCCAGAGCAGCTTGGCGGCTTTATTCCAGTCATTGTTGCGTTAACGAGCGGAATATTTACGTTCTTTATGCCGAATGATGCATACTTTTATGGGGTCCTGCCGATCCTATCAGAAACAGCGGCAGCATACGGTGTTGATAAAATTGAAATCGCGAGAGCCTCTATTATTGGCCAGCCGATTCATATGTTAAGCCCACTTGTTCCATCCACTCATTTACTTGTTGGACTTGTTGGGGTATCACTGGATCAGCATCAGAAGTTTGGCATGAAATGGGCTGTGCTTGCAGTTGTCGCCATGACGGTCATGTCGGTACTCATTGGGGCCATTTCCATTTGGTAAATAAAAGAGTGTCTGCTACCTGAGCAGGCACTTTTTTTAGGTCATATTGCCGAGCAGCTCAATTCATTTGCCCTATACAAAAAACATGCCTGTTCCTCCAAAAGATATATTTTTGAAAAATACTGATACTTTTACTGTTTTTTTCTTTATAATGCAAATCAACGAAGGGAGAGGATAGTATGTCCAAACGAAAAGGCACGATTCTTTTTGCTGCTGTATGCCTCATAGCAGGAAGTTTGTCGATGGTGAGTCCAGATTCAGCTCATGCAGATACCCCTTATTATGGAAAGAGTTATGAACAGCCAGCCTCAGTGAAGAAGCTATACCCTGATCCTGACGAGACGTTCGATACCCCCGCATTTCAGAAAAAAGGAGAAGCCTTCACCACACAAGAAGAGCTTCAACAATTCTTACGTGATATTGTCCGCAAAAGTCCTTACGCTACGCAGAAGCAGATTGGAACATCCATTGAAGGACGGTCCATTCCAGCCCTCTACTTTACAAAGGATCGTCATATTTCTCCACTTTCAAAAAAGCCAACGATCTGGCTTCAAGCACAAATACACGGAAATGAACCAGCCTCCGGTGAATCTGCTCTCGTCATCGCAAAACGATTAGCTGGTGAAGAAGGAGAGCGTATACTCAATCATGTCAATATCATCATTGTCCCGAGAATCAATCCTGATGGTGCTTATGCGTTTGACCGCAGGCTTGCAAACGGAATGGATGGAAACCGTGATCATATGACATTAGAATCTCCAGAGCTCACAGCCCTGCATCAAGAATTTAATCGGTATGCACCAGAAGTGGTCATTGATGCACATGAATACGATGTGGGACAAAAACAGTTTGATGATATCGGATCAGCGGGTGCACTCAAATATCACGATTTACTGATCTTATCAGGGAAGAACTTGAATATTCCAGAAAGCATCCGGCTCACGTCAAATGAATTATACGTGAACGGCGTCCGTGAAACGCTAACAAATCAAGGATTTTCAAATGATTTATATTATACAAGCACAAGAGGAAAGGATGGAAAGATCGATCTCTATGAAGGCGGAACGGATGCACGAATTGGTCGAAATGCTCTGGCGCTCTCCCCAGCGCTATCCTTTCTTGTAGAAAGCAGAGGGATTGGAATTGGAAGAGAGGACTTTACCCGCCGCGTCGCAGCACAAGTCACCACTCATGAAAAAATCATTGAAACAACGGTGAAACATGCAAAGCAGGTGAAGCAGCAAATGGTGACGGAGCGTTTGAAGCTGGTGAAAAAAGGTCTCCAATCGAATGATGACGATCAAGTGGTCATTCAAGATGATTTCAAAGCGCCGGTGGATGATTCGCTTGAAATGGTAGATATTGAAAAAGGACAGACCATCAATGTCCCTGTACGCTTTCACAGTGCGAGCGATGTTATTCCTGTCATATCGAGAGAACGACCGACAGCTTATCTTGTTTTACCTGGACATGAAGGGGTAGAACGGAAGCTTCAAACCTTAGGGTTAAAAAGTATCACATTGCCTGCCAGTGTAAAAGTACCGGTACAAGCCTATCAAGTAACAAAGCGAGACGAAAAGAGCAAAACAGATATTCAGCTCGAAACAGAACTCACCCAAAAGAAACGTCAGCTACCAAAAGGGACAAAGGTATATTTCACGGCGCAGCCGCAAACGAATTTGTTGTCACTTGCCCTTGAACCAGAATCAAAAGATAGCTATATGTCATCTGGATTTATTGCTTCAAAAGTAGGCGATGAACTGCCAGTGTACCGGTTCTTGCTATCTAAAAGGACGTTAGGCATTAAATAAAAAGGGCTAAAATGATTTAGAGGGCTAAAATGATTTAGCCCTCAGCGTGTCCTATACTGCAAAAATTTTCTATCACACTGAAAAGAAGACAAAGGGCTAAAATAAACATCATTTTAGCCCTTTGTCCACAATCTAGAAGCGGCACAGTGTGTGCTGCTTTTTTATTTTCGTCCTGCTCTTATCTCATCTGTCATGCCTTCATACGGTGCTTCTGCGATAATCGTTTCGTCATTTACACCTGCATGATTCATATACGTAATGTCCGCAAATTCTGGAACAACATATTTCGGATATGTTTCGTACTTTTCACGAGATTCTTTCATGAGATCGATGTAGTCATTTTGATAGCAAACTGTGATATCTGGACGTTCATGGACCCATTTTGGGAAGAAGATGACGCCATGCATGCGTTTTTCTTCAGGCATAAAGTTCAGAGAGACGTCTGTCCCAGTTGGTTCTGTCCAAGAAACTTTGTAAACGCCTTTTGTTAGCTTCACAATATTAACTTCTTGATCACGGACCCAGCGGCCTCCAACCATTCCGCTATGAATGCGGTAATCAATGGTGTGATCGTTTTTAATGTAAATCTCATATTCCCAGCCATTTTCATACGTATAAATCATATGAAGTCCAACGAATTGATCCATGTTTATTCCTTCTTTCATTAGAATGATGTTGTTTCAAACATGTCGTGATTTACATGTTTATTTTAAAGCCTGTGGTATAATATTGTCAAAGAATAAACGTTGGAGGCACATCATGAGAGTTTTGAAATATGCCATTCTTGGTTTACTAGATCAGTGTGAGCTGACTGGATACGATATCACCAAACATTTTAAGGATTCCCTTGGACAGTTTTGGAGCGCGAAGCATAGCCAAATTTACCCTGAGCTAAAACGGCTCACAGAAGAAGGGTTTATTGAATTTGATGTTCGTATACAAGGAAAGAAGCTAGAGAAGAAGGTTTATCAAATCACAGAGGCAGGGCAAGCGGCATTGCATCAGTGGTTAAGGACAAAAGACCCGATCCCAGAAACAACAAAGGATGAATTCATGCTCAAAATATTTTTCATCTCCTCCATGGACAAAAAAGAAGCGGCTGACCTGTTTACACATCAACTACTAGAGCGCACCAAGAAAGTAGACATGCTAAAGCAGAAGCTGCACGCGTTAATAGAGGAAGATCGTGGTGCTGAATCGCTTCATTCAGCGCAATTTGGGCATTATTTAGTGCTGACAAGGGCAATTGAAAGAGAAAAAGGCTATGTCCGCTGGCTCGAGCAAACCCTTAAACGGATTGATTCATCCACGCTCTAAGGACAATGGTCGGATGATATGATAAAAAATGGTTTGAAACTAATGAATTTATAAATAGAAACCGCTACAATGGATATATTCGTATTAAAGTGAGGCGAGTATGTTTGAGTAATCAAGAAGCGTTGTGGAATGAAGCAGAAGCTTTTATTTCTGTATGCTATGAAGAATTGGGCAAGTCAAATGAAGAGAAAGCAGCACGTCTGCATGAAATAAAACAAGAAATTAACTCTAAAGGGACGTATACTCACACACAAGAGGAATTGGCGCACGGGGCGAAAATGGCATGGCGCAACAGCAACCGCTGCATTGGCCGTTTATTTTGGTCAACCCTGCATGTTCACGACTGCCGTCACGTGAAGACAGAAGAAGAGGTGAAAGAGGCACTCTTTCATCATATTGAGTATGCGACAAATGATGGGAAAATCAAACCATCCATTACGATCTTTCCTCCAGAAAATCATTCGCAAAAGGAAGTCGTCATTTATAATCATCAGCTCGTTCGTTATGCAGGCTATGAGACGGAGTATGGCATCATCGGCGACGAGGCTTCTCTTGAATTAACTAAGTTGTGTGAAGCCCATGGCTGGAAAGGGGAGGGCACGCACTTTGATATTCTGCCTCTCATGTTTCAGCTAAAGGATCAGCCGCCCGTTCTGTATGAGCTTCCGAAAGAAATCGTCCAAGAAGTCGAGATCATCCATCCTGAGTATGAAGAATTTCGTGATTTAGGACTGAAATGGTATGCGGTACCGATTATTGCTGATATGAAATTGGAGATTGGTGGTATTCATTACAATGCAGCACCGTTCAATGGCTGGTATATGGGCACAGAAATTGGCGCACGTAACCTAGCCGATGATAATCGCTACAATATGCTGAAAAAAGTCGCTTCGATTTTAGGACTGGACACAACAAAGAATGCGTCGCTTTGGAAGGACAAAGCGATTGTTGAGTTGAATGTGGCGGTTCTTCATTCTTACCGAGAAGCAGGGGTGACCATTGTTGATCACCATACAGCAGCACATCAATTCAAACAATTTGAAAAGCAGGAAGAAAAGGCTGACCGCAAGCTGACTGGGGACTGGACTTGGTTGATTCCGCCGGTATCACCAGCTGCTACCCACATCTTCCACAAGCATTACGACAATACCATTGTGAAGCCGAATTATTTTTATCAGGAAAAGCCCTATCATGGAACAGAAAAAGCCTAGCGAGAGCTAGGTTTCAGCGTGTAGACAAACCCTCGCATTCGGTGTAGTCCTGCGCGCTGGTGCTCACGAATCACAAATTCGCTCCGCAAAAGTAGCTGCCCTTCCTAGGGCTGCAAAGGCTTTCTATCACGCTGAAAAGAAGACAAAGGGCTAAAATAAACATCATTTTAGCCCTTTGTCAACAATCTGAGAAAAGCCTAGCTCTTTTATTACCTTATGCGAAAATCCTGATAATGAGCGAACTCAGTGAGCGGCTCCATCTGTATATCTGTAACCTTTGAAAAAGGGCTTCCTTTCCGGACAGTCTTTAAGAAATCAAGCACTTCCTGCTGCTCACCCTCTACCTTTAACTCAACATGCCCTTCATCTGTGTTGCGTACCCAGCCTTTCATCCCGCGATTGACGGCTTCTCCTTGTACAAAATAGCGAAAACCGACTCCCTGCACCCGTCCTGTGACAATGGCATGATAATGAATCAATGTCATCTCTCCTTTTTTCTCATCGTACCATAGCATCTAACTGACCTTCACGCATCGACTATGATTTCACTGTCTAACGATGTAAAATAATAGCCATGAGACAATCAAAGGAGATGGTCATCGTGGGACAGAAGAGATATGGCATAGTAGGAATTCAAGTAGGACAACCCATCACGACCTATGCAAACGGAAAAGAAATCAAAACAGCCATCAACAAAAAGCGAATTCATGAGCCTGTCTATTTGAGTAAGGTCAATTTTGAGGGAGATGGTCAAGGTGATTTGGTTCATCATGGAGGATATGATAAAGCCGTCTGCGTCTTTCCATACGATCATTATGCTTATTTTGAGCAGTTTTTAGGGGTTCCGTTACAGGAAGCTGCCTTCGGCGAGAATGTAACCGTGCACCAACTAGTTGAAACAGAAGTGCGGATTGGCGATGTATTTCAGCTAGGAGAAGCACTTGTTGAAGTGAGCCAGCCAAGACAGCCGTGTGTGAAACTATCTTTTAAGCATGGCAACATGAAGCTTGTAAAAGAAGTGCAACAAACGGGGTATACCGGTTTTTATTTACGAGTGCTGAAAGAAGGCTTAGTGCCTGCTGATGCTTCTCTAGTATTAGTAGAAAAAGCATCTCATCACATTACAGTCCATGAAGTGAACGAGGTCAAATATCGTCAAACAAGTCCAAAGAGGCTAAAAGCCGTTCTTAAAGTAGATGCCTTAGCAGATGTCGTGAGGAAGTCTTTAGAAAAACGAATTCAGCCCATTTAAAAAAAGCCGTACATCAGCATAAGAGATGTACGGCTTTTAAGCGCTTATGAGCTAGGTTTCTTTTGCTCAAGAAGATTTGCAAGGAAATATGTTTTTAAGCTTTGAAGCTTTCTTCCTTCATGCTTGGTCACACCAAGCTTCTTTAATTCTTCGACATACCAGCCTTTGCTACCATAATGCATGATAGAAAACTCCTTTCAATTGAAACTGCCTGCATTGTAACATCACAAAAAAGGACGTGAAAAGTGTGCAGGTATGAATAAATGAAAACTGATTCTATCTTCCTATGATCCATGTATATGCTGGAAATAATCATTTATGAATTTGGCGGGTTGAGGGTAACGATGATCATGCCGACCGTCATAATCATGATGACAATACCAAGATAAGTCATCATGGATTGTTTTTTCTTAATACCTACAACCGTTAAGATAATACTTTCAATCAAAAAGATAACGCCGATGATGATGAACCACATATCAAATAAGACCCCTTTCGCATATCTTTGCCTATTTTACCACAGGCATTTTTGTTTAGTCGTGACAGATTCGTGAAAGGGAAACGAAAAGATCCCCTCCAATGAAGAAGGGGATCAGCTGGCTTATAGCTTCGTTAATATAATCGGTTCGTCTTTTGTGATGACAATGGTATGTTCAATCTGTGCGACAAGGCTTTTATCTGGTGTTTTAAATGTCCAGCCGTCATCAGTTTGATAAATCGATTCAGCATTTGTTGAAATAAAAGGTTCGAAGGCGATCACGGTGCCATTCTTAAACAAAGCATTATCGAAAGGATCATAATAGTTTAAAATATGGTTAGGTGCTTCATGTAGACTTTTCCCAATGCCATGTCCTGTCAGGTTTTTAATGACAGTAAATCCTTGTTCTTTTGCTGTATTGTAGACCGCACGGCCAATTTGGTTTTGCCTTTTACCGGCTTTTGCATGCTTTAATCCTTCGAGGAATGCATCCTCTGCACACTGGCATAATGCTTCAAGACGAGCATCACCTGTACCTAATACGAATGAAATACCGGTATCGGAATAATAGCCGTCCAGCTCTGCTGAAATATCAATATTGATGAGGTCGCCCTCTTGTAAAATGGTTTTTTCACTTGGAATACCGTGAGCAACTTCATCGTTCACGCTGATACAAGTCGTCCCAGGGAAGTCATATTCCTTTTCGGGTGCTGAATTCGCCCCATGCTCTTCTAATATTTTTTTTCCAATCAAATCTAGTTCTTTTGTAGACATGCCTGGTTTCGCTTGGCTTTTCATTTCTTCTCTTGCCAAAGCGACAATTCGGCCGACTTTTTTTAAGGCTTCTAACTCATGATCATGTTTGACAATCACTGTTCATTCCCGCTTTCTATAACTTCATTCTATTCAATAGCTTACCACATTTTACGCAAAAAGAGTAAAGAGCGGAATTCAAATGAATGTGGACAAATTGGTATAGATAACTAGATGTGCATATGATATATTTTTTATGAGCATCATGGACGTTTAGTCATGATGATGACAAAGGGGGAGAAGACAAATGGTGTTTCAGTTTTTTCAAAAGCTAGGCAAATCTTTTATGCTTCCAATCGCTGTACTTCCAGCAGCAGGGATTATTTTGGCTATTGGGCGGGAGGATGTATTCGATATCCCGTTTATTCATGCGGCTGGAAATGCCATTTTTGCAAACTTGGCTTTAATTTTTGCAATGGGGATAGCGATCGGCATTGCAAAGGATGGTAACGGGGCAGCGGCATTATCAGGTGCGATCTCTTATTTTATTTTATCAGCTGGTACAACGTCGATTAATTCAACGAACAATATGGGGGTATTGGGCGGTATTTTATGCGGGCTATTGGCAGGTTATGTGTACAATCGCTTCAAGGATACGAAGCTGCCAGAATACTTAGGTTTCTTTAGCGGAAGACGGCTTGTGCCAATTATGACCGCACTTTTCACCATTTTATTAGCAGCCGTTTTCGGATTTGTATGGCCTCCGATTCAAAGCGGGATCAATGGATTAGGGGAATGGATTTTAAGTCTTGGTGCAACGGGTGCAGGGCTGTTTGGTTTCTTTAACCGCTTGCTCATTCCATTAGGGCTTCATCATGTGCTGAATAACTTATTTTGGTTTCAATTCGGGGAATTCAGCGGGGCAACAGGAGATCTAGCGCGATTCTTTAAAGGAGATCCAAGCGCGGGTGTCTTTATGACTGGTTTCTTCCCAGTGATGATGTTCGGTCTGCCAGCGGCATGTCTAGCCATGATTGTGACCGCAAAGCCTGAAAAGCGAAAAGCAACGGCTGGCTTGATGATTGGGATGGCGCTTACGTCATTTATTACAGGGATCACTGAACCAATTGAATTTTCATTTATGTTTTTATCTCCACTCTTATATGGTGTCCATGCTGTACTAACGGGTCTTTCGCTCTTTATTGTGAACATTCTCGGGATTCATAGCGGCTTCGCTTTTTCAGCAGGAGCGATTGATTACGTTTTAAGCTTTGGCATTGCACAAAAACCATTCATGCTGCTTGGGGTTGGGGTGCTTTATGGCATTGTGTACTTTGTCGTTTTCTATTTCCTCATTAAACTGTTAAAGCTCAAAACACCGGGCAGAGAAGATGAAGACATTGAAGATATTGCAGCCGATGATACGAAGACGGCAGGTGCGAGTATGCTTTTAGAGGGACTTGGCGGCAAAAACAATATCACCGCCATTGATCATTGTGCCACCCGCCTGCGTTTAACAGTAGAAGATACACATTTATTAAATGAAGGCACATTGAAAAAAGCAGGTGCCAAAGGGGTACTGACTTCAGGGAAAACCTCCGTACAAATCATCATTGGAACGAATGTAGAATTTGTCGCAGATGATCTCCGCAAGGAAGTCGATCGAGATTAAAAAAAGCGTTCAGCCAGGTCAAATGGGCTGAACGTTTTTTTGTTTGCGCTGTTCGATGACGAGCACAATACTGATCACAACAAGTAAAAACCAAGAACTGATTTTCCCAAGATGTACGAGAGACCAAGCGTGCTGTTGATTTGGATATTGCCATGCCCCTAAAAAGGTGGTGACATTTTCGGCAATCCAAATGAAGAAACCAATCAGCAAGAAAGAGATGACAAGCGGCATTCGAAAGGTAGAAGAGCCAACCTGAAACGAGACGGACGTTTTTCGAAATATGACAACAAGCAGTAATGTCAGCCACCATCTGAGATCATAGAGCCAGTGATGCGTAAAAAAATTGAGATAAATACACAAGCTAATCCCAATTGAAAGAAACGGATGGGGCCATGAACTGACCTGCACGTGAAGCCGGGACAGTGCCTGATAAATATAGCTTGCTACACTCGCATACATAAATCCGCTATAGAGTGGAACCCCAAAGACCTTCGTATAAGCCTCTTCAGGATAGGACCAAGAACCCATATGAACTTTATACATTTCTAAACCAATACCTATTATGTGAAATAGACAGATCACCTTCAATTCATTCAATGTCTCCAGCCGAAGCGTCAGCATGAGCATCTGGGCAAGAAGGCAAAGTAGTAGAATGAAATCATACCGGTGTAGAAAAGGAATCGTCACTATCTTTGATAGGGCAAGCGCCGCAAAGATCATGACGGGGAATAGACACGACATCGCCTGTAAGTAAGCAAACTGGAATAATGTTTTCATACAAAATGAAACCTCTTTTCATTGTCTGAAATGACTAAGACGGATTTAGCAAGGGAAAAGTTACCTGAACTATATATTCATGAACAATTTGTGAATACGTATGTGAAAAAGATCACAAACTAGTTTTAACGTAGTATAATAAGATCATAAATAAAATGTGAAAAAATTCACATAAATTAAAGGGAGGCATCATCATGTTTACAAAATTTTTACAAACGAATGTATGGGCAGCGGTTATCCTTTTGGCAGCAAGACTTTATATCGGTTGGACTTGGCTCACATCTGGTATAGGAAAACTAACAGGCGGATTCGATGCATCAGGATATTTACAATTTGCGATAGCTGAACCTGTTGTCAAAGATGGAAACCTCGTGTATCCGTTCTATGTATGGTTTTTAGAAAATGTCGCTTTGCCGAATGCTGGACTATTCAGTGCCATGGTCATGTGGGGAGAAATTTTAGTAGGTCTAGGATTAATTGTTGGATTATTCACAACAACTGCAGCCTTTTTCGGAAGCATGATGAATATCTCTTTCTTACTAGCTGGTACCGTCTCTGTCAACCCGCTTCTTCTGCTCATTGCCATCGTCATCATGGCTGCGAAAGGAAATGCAGGCAAATTTGGACTTGATTATGTCGCAGGTCCAGTCTTGAAACGTACAATGAAAAGAAAGCCGCATTTAGAAGTGGCTTCATAATAAAGAAAAAGCATCCTTAGCTTCTGCTCAAGGATGCTTTTTTTATTTAGGAATCAGCTTTCACCAGATTAATATGCAGGACGGTGAGCTTCTGCTGATTTATATCTGGGTCATGGCCGACGATAAATTCCAGCTCATAATCTCCAGTACGATACACGTATTTTTTCTCTTTTGTCTGTGGAATGGTGCTGACCGAATTTGCTTGTCCAAGTTGTTTCTTTAATAGGGAAGGGGTCATTCCGCCGATATTCGTTTCTTTTTCTACATTTGTACCGAAATAACGGATTTCGTCAATTTTGCCTTTTGCATCATAATGAAAAGCAAATCCCGGATTCCCCATTTCAGCATGATACAAATCAAAGCTGCTTTGACCTGTTTCTGGATATGGATTTCCTAGTTTATGATGGACATCCATCTTTGTTTGAACTCCAATTTTAAGACCTTTTGCATAATACGGCATTTGTCCTTTATGTGCCAGCTCATAAATGTTGTTTAGTGCGGTTTTCGGACCTTGAGGAACGGATTGTTCGACTTCTGTTTTGCTCATGGCGTGTGCTGAGACTGCAGGACTGAATCCAATGAGGGCGGACGTAGCGAGTGAAAGTGAAGCAGTCATGACAAAAGCGGTTGTTTTCTTCATTTTAAAATCCCTCCTTCTTCTTTCTATACCCGGTGCAATAGGGGTCAAACGTAAAAAGAACCAGCTGATCAGAGATCGGCTGGTTCCTAAAATGAGAAAGCTATTTTGATGAAGTGCCGGATTTATCTTTGGCGGAAGAGGAATCTTCTTCATCCTGTACTTTCTTTGTATAGTCATATTGATTGCGGTCAATCGGTGTAAAGCCTTTAGGTTTGTAGAAACGGAGTAAATCTTCGGTGACAATCTTATCAGATGTCTCAAGCATCTTTTTCACCGTTTCATTTTCTTGTGATGCCTTATCAGTCGGCTCGATTTTCTCGCCTGTTTTGTTGCTGTAATAGTTATTGCCTACTTTTGTGTAATCCTTAGAGACGAAGTCACCATTTCTAAATGGCACAAGCTCTTTGAAATTTTTCGATAAGATATCAGAACCAGACATTAAATAGTTCTTCGTATCATCACCAAGCAGGTGCAGAAGGGTTGGTGCGACATCGACTTCACCAGAGTATTTATGAATCTGTCCGCCTTTTACGCCTGGTACATGAATAAAGAGCGGTACGCGCATGAGTTGCGCATTTTCATAATCTCCGATTTTTTGTCCTGTCACTTTTTCCATCGCTTCATTGTGGTTTTCAGAAATGCCGTAATGGTCTCCGTACATAATGACGACTGTATTGTCATAGAGTCCAGACTTTTTCAGGTCGTTGAAGAACTGTTCAATCGCTTCATCTAAATAATGAGCCGATTGGAAATAGTTATTGACGACAGAGTCTCCGAAGTCACCAGGTTCGAAATCGGTATCCCCTTCATCCATTCCAAATGGGAAATGGTTCGATAACGTAATGAATTTCGAATAAAACGGCTGCTTCAAGTTTTCAAGCATTGGCATAGATTCTTTGAAGAATGGTTTGTCTTTCAGCCCATAGTTCTTCGTATCTTGCTCGTTCATATCGTAATACTCAGAATCGTAAAACCTGTCATATCCAAACGACTTAAACATTTCATTACGGTTCCAGAAGGTTTTCGTATTGCCGTGGAATTCTGCTGACGTGTATTGATCCTTCTTCAGAATGCCAGGAAGTGCCTGATACGTGTTTTGCGCTTTGTTAATAAAAACAGAGCCTTGTGATAATGGGAATAGCCCAGTATCCATCATAAATTCAGCATCAGACGTCTTTCCTTGTCCTGTTTGATGGAAGAAGTTATCAAAGTAAAACGTTTTGTTGTCGTGTGCCAATGAATTAAGGAATGGCGTTACTTCTTTTCCGTTTACTTTGTAATCAATGACAAAGTTTTGCAGAGATTCAAGAGAAATCGTAATCACGTTCATGCCTTTTGCTTTCCCGTAATAAGCCGGGTTAGGATCAGCGCTGTTCGCTTTTAAATAGTTCTCTACATCTGTGACGTCATTTGAATTTGCCAGAGCACGCTGGCTGTTTGACTTCACATTTTGAATGGCATCAAACACAGTAAAGTTATAAGCACCTAAATATTTCACTAAATAATTGCGGTCAAATGCTCTTGATAAAAGCTCTGGACGATCAATCTCTGCAGCGACTAAATTCATCACAAAGATTACAACAGAGGACACAAGGACGAGTCTAAACGATTTTGACTTTTGAACAGGTACAGTAGCTGTACTTGTTTGCTGCTTCTTTTTCATGCGGACTGCGAGTACGATCAAAATGATGGTATCCATAAAGTAAAACATATCAGTCCAACGCATGAGTGAAAATGCACTATCACCTAATTGTCCGCCATTCGTTCCTGCCTGCATCACGGTAGGTAGCGTGATAAAGTCATTGAAGAATCGATAGTACACGATGTTTGCGTATAGTAAAAAAGACATGAAAAAATGAATCACAATGATAGCGGCAGGCTGCCATTTTTTCTTGAACAATAAAGCAAAGCCAAGAAAGAACAAGCTGGAGCTAATAGGATTCACGAAAAGCAAAATATGCTGAAGCACATTTGATATACCAAGTTTAAATTCAATTAAATACGCTGAATACGTTTTGAGCCACAGTAAGATGACTGCAATAACAAAGAAGCCGAGGCCTCGTTTTTGAATAAATGTTTTCATAAAAACACTCCTTTTCTCCGATACACGGAAGAGGCGGAACGAAAGAAAACGAACCATTAGAATATACCATGAAATGATCAAATAGAAAAGTGATAACTGGCGAAGAGTGTCTAGCAGCCTGTCCGAGCAATAAAAGGGAAGAAAACGAAAATATTCACTCTTCGAAAAACTTTTTGTGAAATTCACCCTATTATTGACAGAAAATTCAGCTATTTTCCAGTTGTTATATCAATAAAACAGGTAAAAAGGCACGAGTCTAAAGAATTAATTTGGTTTCTACAATGATGATTTAGAGAGTATTTCCAGTGTTTCTTAATGTTTATGCAGGTTAAGTAAAAAAAATGAGAAGAAGAATGGAAAAAGGACATGGATGAAATTTCCTGATATAAGATATATTGATATATTTTTTGTTTCATCAACAAAATGGTTTCGATGTGTTTTGTAAGGGTTTTATTTGTTTTGATGAATGAACAAATTATCTAAATATACTTAAGTGGACATTTCGAGACTATAAACTTTTGAATTGGGGTCGATATAGACTTTGACAGGAAATCTTCCATTGAAAGGATTGATAGTATATGACTGTACGAGCAAACAACCTCGTTCAGAACTGGTTTCCGAGTGAGGACGGAAATGCAGCAGAGCGTAAAGAACTCATCAAATTGATGGAGCAGATTGTTTCAGGGGTCGATCACCTGAAAGATCCGAACCGTGCACACCTAAAGGGTGAAAAGAATCGCGAGGAGGATTTTTACCAAAAGCTCACTGAAACAAGTCAAATTCCGTTGAACGGCCAACAAGCGGAACTTGTGAATGAAGAATTACTGAAGCTTTTACATAACCATCCTTACCACACAAAGTATTTCTTCACGAACATTTTGCCGATGGCAAGTACACCAGGAATTCTAGGCATGCTGACGGCGATGCTGGTAAATGGAAACAACCTATGGGATGTGTATGGACCAGCAGGAGCGGAGGCTGAGGTCAGAGTGGTCTCAATGATGTCTAAGCTCATCGGATATGATCCAAGTGTGAGCGGGGGATATACAACATGGGGAGGTCAAGGAGCCATTTTCTCAGGACTGCGTTTAGCGATTGCAAAAGTTGCGCCGGAGTCACTGCGAAAAGGTGTTCCACAAAACCTTTATGCGTTTTGTTCTGATGCGGCACATTACAGCTTATTTAAGTCAATGGAAGCAACAGGACTTGGCACAGACAACTTGATCAGAATTAAAACGAATAAAGATCATTCGATGGATATGGAAGATTTGCGTTGTCAAATGGAACGTGTTGCACAAAATGGCGGAATTCCCGTTTATATTGTCGCAACAACCGGAACAACAGATGCCATTGCAATTGATGATGTAAAAGGGGTACGTGAAACAGCAGAAGCCATTGCTGAGGAGTATGGTCTAAAGGTGCCGCATATTCATGCAGATTCAGCGCTCGGCGGATTCTTTGCTTTCTTTAATGAGTATGATCTAGCTGAAAACCCGCTGCAATTCTCAGACGGTGTTCTTCGTATGCTAAAAGAAATCAAAGCGAAATTCCAGCATCTTTCTCTTGCTGACACGATGTGCTTTGACTTTCAAAAGCTCGGCCAAACACCTTACACATCTAGTTTATTCTTAGTGAAAAACGCGGCAGACCTAAAGCGTTTAGATCTGGAAGAACAAGAGACACCATACGTTGGTCATAGAGGCTACGGCGAATACCATACAGGTTATACGCTGGAATGCTCAAGAATGGGAAGCTCGATCAGTATGCTGAGTGTGCTGTTAACGTTTGGAGTTGAAGGCTACCAGCGCTTGCTCGGTCAATTCTTAGAGGTGAACCTTGCCTTCAGAGAAGCACTCAGTCAAGAAATTCCGCAAGCAGAAGTCGTAAATGATGACAACGTCGGAATGGCTACATTATTTAGAATTTACCTAGACGGCTCACCACGCTTTCAAGAAGAAATTTCAGGCGAAGCGACGGCAATGGAAATTGAGCGGAACAATGAATTGAACAAAATGCTGTTTGAAAAGCTTGGAGAGAAACGAGACGAAATGTTCTTTGGTGATACAACGAAGTTTTTACTTGTAAATGCAAAAGAAGGACAAGAATTCTATCTAAGTGTTAGTAAGTTTTTTGTCATCTCACCTTATACGTTACCAGAGCATATCCCACATATCGTATCTTATTTAAAAGATGTGATCGCATCTGTTTGTGGACAATTTGAACATGTACATGCTTAAATCAAATCTGAGAGTGGAGATGTAGGAAAAAATGGCGAAACAAAGGAAATTTGGAGGACTCACGATATCCTCTAAAATCATGTCAGTCGTTGTCGTAACATTACTCGCAACCGTTGCACTATTCGTTCTAACATTTTATCTAGTCAGCCAGGATTTATCATCCCAGTTATTAAAGCAATTTGATTATCGATTAACAACAGATGTTGATACAGCGAAGAAAGAGATCGATAATCTGGATGGGAACGTCCTTGGTATTAGTGGGAAAGATGATCCCCTTTATGTGGAGGTCAAAAAGAAATTCACAGAGCTTCAAGAAGATCATACGCTTGAGAACTTATACGTGCTATCTAATAAAGGCGGCAAAGAAAGAATTATTATATTAACCGGGGAAGAAAATGATTTTGATCAAGATTATGTATTTTCAGATGAGATGAAACAAGCTCTTTCTGAAGATAAAATAGTCAAAAGTGATATTTACAAAGATTCATTTGGAACACATAAATCAGTCTTTTTACCAATTAAAGATTCAGGCGGTGAGCTGACGGGTATTTTAGGAATTGATTTAGATGCGTCAGTTGTGCCAGAAACAACGAAGAAGCTGACGATCTATATCACAGTGGCCTCTGCCATTGTGCTCATCGGTGGATTACTCTTCTCATTCTTTATGGGAAGAAGAATTGCGAAACCAGCACGTTCCTTGATGGAATCAGCGAACCGAATTGCTGACGGTGATTTAACTGGTATGGTAGAGGTTGAAAGTAAAGATGAGATCGGCCAGCTTGCCGCATCCTTCCAAAAGATGCAGGGGCGGATCAAAGAGCTTATTTCGAAAATCTCTCACTCATCTAGTGAGGTGTCTAAAATGTCATCACAGCTTCGTACGGTGACGACCGAATCGAGTCAAAGTGCGCAGCAAGTATCAGAAGCTATGACGAATATGAGTGAAGGAATCAATGATTCTGTCGCAAATATTACGGATTGTACGACATCCGTTGCTGAGATCGATACTCAAATCGAAGGCGTCACAAAAGAAGTCGATGAAATGAAATCTGTTTCATCTGACGTACAAGAGCAGTCAGAATCTGGTCAAAAATTAGTCAACCATGTGCTTGATCATCTGAATATGCTACATGACAAGATGACCAACTCAAAGCAGGCAGCAGAAGAATTACAATCTCATTCAACGGAGATTGAAAGTGTCATCTCGATCATTACGGACATTTCAGCCCAAACGAATCTGCTTGCACTGAATGCATCAATTGAAGCGGCACGTGTTGGAGAAGAAGGAAAAGGGTTTGCTGTTGTGGCAGATGAGGTGCGCAAGTTAGCTGAGCAATCAGCGGATGCGGCTAAAACCGTTTCAGACCTTGTCATCGGCACACAGGAAAACAGTCAGCGCGTTCTTGAAAGCGTAGAGGAAAGCAGTAAAGCAGTGGAAGAAGGGCGTGAGCAAATGAAAGGCACGTCACAGAACTTTACTGGTATTTACGACGGAGTGTCTCAATTTGCAAGCAGAACGAACAATTTGCTCCAATCCATTAAGCAGGTAGAACGAGCATATCAAACGATTTCTACATCGATTGAACAAATTTCTGTTGTGTCAGAAGAACATGCAGCCAGCTCTCAAGAAGTAGCGGCAGCAACAGAACAGCAAAGTGCTGGCATGCAGCAAATTTCAAGTGCGATTGAACAGCTCTCTGATATGTCAGAGGACTTAGCACATATGGTTTCTACTTTCAAAATCGACAATAAATAACGAGAAAGCTGACTCTTGTGAGAGAGTCAGCTTTTTTGCTATGATAAATCAAATCGTTTCAGACGAAAGGAGAACGCCATGGATTTTGCGCAGAGATTATCAGAAGAACGGATCAAAAAAGCGATGGATCACGGGGCTTTTGAAGGATTATCTGGCTTTGGCAAACCTCTGCCTAAAGATGACGCTGCTCATGTACCTGAAGAATTAAGAATGGGCTACCGGATGATGAAAAATGCTGGCTTTGCTGGGGAAGAAACAGCACTGAAAAAAGAACTCATGACCGTCAAAGAGCTGCTTCACTCCAGTATAGACGGAGAGGAAAGGAAAAAGCTTTCTCTCATATGTGAAGAAAAAAAAAACGACTGGATGAACTCACATCTAAGCGCCAAACTTTTGACCGTCCAGCCTCCTCCTTTTATAAAAAGAGGGTCTACGAAAAATTAACGGAGCATAAAAAAAGATGATGACACGCTGCCTCTCCTGAGCACATTGAGGGGGCTTTTTTATGAAAGCGCTACATTTTGTTATTGACTACATGTATATACAAATATAAAATAATAATCAAACATGTATATACAAGTTTTTTGGTTCTTTTTTCTTATAAAAAACGATCTCGGAGGGGATAGCATGGCTGATTACCAGGCAGCAGCAGATCAGATTGTGAAAGCCATCGGCGGCAAAGAAAATATTGATCAAGCGACACATTGTGTGACAAGGCTGCGCTTTGTGCTGAAGGATGAAGGAAAGGTTGATGAGAAAGCACTTGAACAAATAGAAGAAGTGAAGGGATCTTTCTCAGCGAACGGTCAATACCAAGTGGTGATCGGCCAAGGGGTCGTCAATCGGGTATATGCCGAAATGGTGAAACAGACGGGGATTGGGGAAGCCACAAAAGAGGATGTGAAGCGTGCCTCTGATCAAAAATTAAATCCATTGCAGCGTGCTGTGAAAACGCTTGCGGATATCTTTATTCCGATTCTTCCTGCCATCGTCACCGCCGGTTTATTAATGGGGATTCATAATATTTTAACAGCTCCTGATATTTTCTTTGATCAAAAATCGATAGTAGATGTGTATCCGGCATGGGCTGATTTAGCGAATATGATCAACTTGATTGCAGGCACTGCCTTCACATTCCTGCCCGCATTAATCGGCTGGTCAGCCGTGAAGCGGTTTGGAGGAAATCCGCTTTTAGGGATGGTTCTTGGGCTGATGCTCGTACACCCAGATTTATTAAATGCATGGGGTTATGGAGCGGCTGAAAAGTCCGGTGAGATTCCTGTCTGGAATTTGTTTGGACTTGAAGTGCAAAAGGTAGGCTATCAAGGACAGGTTCTTCCGATACTCGTCGCCTCGTATTTACTAGCGAAGCTCGAATTGTTTATCACAAAACGGACACCTGAAAGCATTCAGCTATTAGTGGTTGCTCCGATTACGTTATTAGTTATTGGCTTTTTATCCTTTATCGTCATTGGACCTATTACATTTGCAATCGGCAACGTGTTAACATCTGGACTTGTCGCTGTATTCCAGCAGTTCGCAGCACTAGGTGGTCTATTATACGGCGGTTTGTATGCGGCGTTAGTCATTACTGGAATGCATCATACGTTCCTTGCTGTTGATATTCAATTGATTAATTCAAAACTGCATGGCACGTTTCTATGGCCAATGCTCGCACTGTCTAATATTGCACAAGGATCAGCCGCACTTGCGATGATGTTTGTTTTGAAAGATGAAAAGCAAAAAGGTCTCTCACTCACATCAAGTATTTCTGCTTACTTAGGAATTACAGAGCCAGCAATGTTTGGCGTCAACTTGCGCTACCGATTCCCATTTATTTTCGCACTCATTAGCTCTGGTTTAGCCGGTATGTTTATCGCCTCTCAAGGGGTGCTGGCAAGCTCAGTTGGTGTTGGGGGCATTCCAGGAATCTTCTCTATTATCCCGAAATATTGGGGCGCATTTGCGATAGGGATGGTCATTGTCCTCATCGTCCCATTCATCGGAACCCTTTTGTATGCAAAGTTGAAAAAGAAGAAAGATGTATCACAAGAACTTAACTAGTGGTGGTGAAGGAAATTGAAACAACAAACAAATGAACCGTGGTGGAAAAAAGTGGTGGTCTACCAAATTTATCCGAAGAGCTTTTTAGATACAACGGGCTCAGGTACAGGCGATATCAATGGTGTGACAAAAAAGCTCGATTATATCAAACAGCTTGGGGCGGACTGTATTTGGCTCACGCCAATGTATGAGTCCCCTCAGCATGACAACGGCTATGATATTAGTGATTATACAAAAATCCATGACATGTACGGCACAATGGCGGATTTTGAACACATGCTGAAAGAAGCCCATGATCGAGGTATACGAGTCATCATGGATTTAGCCGTCAATCATACATCCATTTTCCATAAGTGGTTTCAAGCATCACGCGAGTCAAAGAATAATCCTTATCGAGATTATTATATTTGGAAGGAGCCCAAGGCGGACGGATCACCGCCGAATGATTGGCAGTCAAAATTTGGCGGTCCGGCATGGGAGCTAGATGAAGAAACAGGAGAGTATTATCTTCATTTATATGATGTCACCCAAGCGGATCTCAATTGGGAAAAGGATGAGGTGCGCAGGCAAGTATATGACATCATGCATTTTTGGTTTGAAAAAGGAATTGATGGATTCAGGCTGGATGTCATCAACAACATCTCAAAGGATCAACGCTTCTTAGATGACGCCGGGCAGTCTGTGCAAGGAGACGGCCGGATGTATTATACGGATGGTCCAAGAATTCATGAGTTTCTGCACGAAATGAACCAAGAGGTTTTTTCGAAATATGACAGCATGACAGTTGGAGAAATGTCTTCAACGAATATTGCAGACTGCATTCGGTATACAAGACCGGATCGGCAGGAGCTGGATATGACGTTTAATTTCCATCATTTAAAGGTCGATTATCCAAACGGAGAAAAATGGGCTCTCGCACCGTTTGATTTTCAGGAATTGAAGTCGATTCTGTCTGAGTGGCAGACGAAAATGCATGAGGGCGGCGGCTGGAATGCTCTTTTCTGGTGCAATCATGATCAGCCGCGTATCGTCTCAAGATACGGTGATGATGAAACATACCATCAGCAATCAGCGAAGATGCTGGCGACCACCATTCATCTCATGCAAGGGACTCCATATATTTATCAAGGTGAAGAGATTGGCATGAAGAATCCTCAGTTTGAGGACATCTCATCTTCCCGTGATATCGAATCACTCAATATGTATGAAGCCATGCTTGAAAAAGGGAAATCAAAGGAAGAAGCGCTCGCCATTTTACAGGTTAAGTCCAGAGATAATGCGAGAACACCGATGCAGTGGACCTCAGAAAAGAATGCAGGTTTCTCAAAAGGGACACCTTGGATTGAGCCAGCCAATAACGACATTTCGGTCGAAGCTTCATTAAAAGACCAGACGTCTATTTTCTACCACTATCAATCCCTTTGCAGGCTGCGTAAAGAATTTGACGTGATCACATATGGAAGCTTCACCTTACTCTTAGCAGATGACCCGAAGGTTTTTGCTTATGTCAGAGAAAGCGTTGAGGAGAAGCTTCTTGTGATCAATCACTTTTATGCAGGAGAGACGGACTTTACGCTTCCTGATGAGCTTGTGCAGGCTGTAGATGAGATGGAGGGGCAAGTGCTGTTATCCAATTATGAGGATGCACCGGCAAGTATGAAGGGATTTACGTTGCGTCCATATGAGTCAATCGTTTATCATTTAACCAAACGCTAGAAAATGGGGCGGAGGGAAAATGAAAGAGAATAAGTTTCGAGTGATTTATGATCAGCTCGCAAAACGAATTGAACAAGGTGAATGGCAGGATAAAGGCATTTTGCCATCAGAGCATGAGCTGTCCTTGATGTACGACACATCCCGTGAGACGGTAAGAAAGGCATTAAATATCCTTGTGCAAAATGGCTATATCCAAAAAATCCGCGGCAAAGGCTCTGTCTTGCTGAATCGAGAGAAAATGCAATTCCCCGTCTCGGGTCTTGTCAGCTTTAAAGAACTTTCCCAAACGCTTGGCCGAAAGACCGTTACGACGGTTCACGAATTTGGTTTAATCAAACCGGATCAGTATATTCAGTCTCAGCTGAAAATTAATGAGCAGGAGGATGTCTGGGAAGTCATTCGATCTCGTAATATTAGTGGAGAAGAAGTGATTTTAGACAAGGATTACTTTTTGCAAAAGCATGTGTCGGTCTTGTCGAAGGACATATGCGAAGGATCCATCTACGAGTATATTGAAGGAGAGCTCGGTGTATCAATCAGCTATGCCCAAAAGGAATTTGTGGTAGAGCCATGTACAGAAGAGGACGCCAAGTATCTTGATTTGAACGGGTTTGACCATGTCGTCGTTGTGAAGAATTACGTGTTCTTAGAAGATACAAGTTTATTTCAATACACAGAAAGCCGTCACCGATTAGACCGCTTCAGATTCGTCGATTTTGCAAGAAGAGAAAAAGTGGACAGAGCATAGGCTCTGTCCTTTTCAGGTTTTGGGAGAAGTAGACGACGAATAGATCACCATTTTCAGGAGGAAAGATGATGAGATTAAATAGACTACTAAAATTAAGAGACTTAGAAATATTCAGCGTGATGAAAGATCATCAGATTTTATGTTATGTCATCATTGAAGATACGCGAAAACCGTTTACGGCAGAAGACAGAAAGCTAGAGCCATTATGTTATATCGATGAAGAAGATATACAAGCGATTTTGAATGTTTTTCATATTTCCATTATCAATGATGAAAAATTAAGTGAAGAGGATTTAACGATGGTAAAAGGTTTTTTTGCTGATTTAGTAAATAATACGGACTTAACGAATTTTATTACGAGAGATTATGTTTTAAAGGATTTATATGATGTCGATGATGAAAATGACATGATGTTCTTTAATAGGATGCTTCGGCATATAGGGTCAGATGATGTAAAAGAATTCGACGACCGCAATTGGATCTATTTATCTCAAGATTGATGTCTTATTCCAAGAAAAGAGGACAGAGCATAGGCTCTGTCCTTCAGCATGTAGGCAAACCCTTGCATTCGGTGTCAGTCCTGCGTGCTGGTGCTCACGAATGTCAAATTCGCTCCGCGCCAGTACTCGTCCTTCCTAGACTTCAAAGGTTTTCTATCAAGCTGAAAAGAAGACAAAGGGCTAAAATCAAGATCATTTTAGCCCTTTGTCAACAATCTGGAGGACAGAGCATAGGCTCTGTCCTTTTCCTTTAGGATGATACATTTTTTCTTGTACGCTTGCGCTGGTAGTAATATAGGATACCGCCAGCAGCGAGCATGAGCACGCCAATCAATACAGCTGTATACATCATTGTGGCAGTATTCGGCAATGTGCCGCCAGGAAGGCCTGTTCCATCTTGGTTTGGATCTGTACCTGTCCCTCCGCCTGGTGCTGTTGTTCCGCCGTCTCCGCCAGTTTGATCTGGAGTTGTTCCAGCTGCCCCGCTTTGGTTAAGGACCGTGTATTCGCTGAAGTGCTCAGTTTGACCTGATACGACTCCGTTTTCAAATGATCCATTACTAGTTTTGGTGTAACGATTTTTCTTGCGATCCACATAATATACACTAGGTTTTTTCGCCTTTTGAGGCTCGTCTAGTGTAAAGGATAGTGTGACCGGGTCTTTAAAGGTCGAAACCTTTTTCTTGTCTTGTTTGATTTGGAAATCATACGTATCCGTTAATGCGTTTTTCACTTTATCCGTCTTTGTCATCCATATATCTGCGCTTGTCTCGGACAAATTCGAGAGCGGTAATGCGAGCCCCACTTTGTCATGATAGATGGTGACGTTTGGATCTTGCTCTCTTTTTTTCAGCTCGGCTACTTGTGCTTTTGATAGAGACAATTGAACGTTTTTCGCTTTGCTTGCTTTGTCTAGATAGAGCAATGCTTTGTTTGTATGCTGTACATACGTTTGGAATTTCTTATCATCTTGAATGTCATAAGCGCCTTTTCCTTTCGCACGAGGAAGGAACACTTCTTTCACCCTGTGATCGATAACAGGCGAAATTTGACCGTCTGCCTTTTCAATTTGCTCTTTGAAAATTTCATAGTCGACATACCCTAAGTCTTCGCCGTGAGAGGCTTCTGTAAAGACGCTGTAGCCGTCGCCACCTGTGCCAACAAATGCGTTTGTGGCTACGCGGTATGTTTTCTCATCATCAATGTCTGTCAGTTGACCTTTTTGATCTTTCAGTTTCACATCAATCAGTCTGCTTCCAGCTGGTTTACTGAGCGTAAACGTATATTCAATGCCGGCTACATGAGGGAATGCGCCACCGCCTTCCTCAATGCCTGACAGCCCTTGTTCGAGAGCTTTCTTAATTTGACTGCCTTTTAAATCTGCGACATAAAGTGTATTTCCAAAAGGCATCACCGTTAAAATATCACCTAAAGTGATATCACCTTTTTCGATGCTTCCACGAATACCGCCGCCGTTTGTGATGGCAAGGTCAGCTCCAGCAGATTCTTGCGCTTTCTGCAGCATGCCGTCGGCGATAAAGTTCCCAAGATTCGTTTCTTTCGCACGGACATGCTCACGTTGACCATCTAAAAGAACATCTGTATGGCCGACTTTTTCTGTTTTTAAATCTTTAATATCTGCTTTGTATCCATCAAGGATCGCTTTTGCCTCTGCATCTTCTTTGACAGAGTCATCGATCGGAATCAGGTCAAAAGAAGATTCTTTTGGCTGGATGACACCTTTTTTGTCAAAGGCTACGTCTACTTTTCCTAAAAATTGTCCATAATCTTTCACTTGAGCGACAATCGTAGGTTCTTTTTTATTGATGACCTTTAATTTTTCTACAAGTGTGTGCGTGTGACCGCCAATGATTAAATCAATCCCATCGACTTTTTGAGCGAGCTCAAGATCACGGTTGTAGCCAATGTGTGTTAACGCTATGATTTTATTGATTTTTTCTTCTGTTTGAATGGTGTTGACTGTTTCTTTTGCTTTCTTGTACGCATCTTTAAATTGAATGTTAGGACCGCTGCTGGATGTAATGGCTGTGTCTTCAGTCGTTAAACCGAATACGGCCACCTTTTCACCGTTTACATCGAGCAGGATGTAAGGGTAAATCCCGGCTTCTTTTTTCTCACCAGCTTTAAATAAGGCTGGTTTTTTCATTAAGTCACTCAATTGTTTTTCCTTCGAGACATCCACGTTTGATGACACGATCGGGAATCGAGGCTTTTCAAATTGATGACGGTTTTTCGGATCGACATCTGATGCATCACCTGTCAGGAATTGACGGAGTACAGAAGGACCTTTGTCAAATTCATGATTACCAAACGTCATGGCATCGTATTTCATTAAGTTCATCAATTTCAGATCGGCAAGCCCTTGCCACTTTGTGAAGTACAGGTCACCAGAGAAGACATCTCCAGCGTCTAATAGAATATTGTTCTTGTTTTCAGCACGGACTTCTTTGATCTTTGTTGCGCGTCTTGCCGCATCATCAAGGTGTGCGTGTGTATCGTTCGTATGCATCACTGTTAAATTCCAGTTGTCTGATGTAGGCGGTTCTGTTGTGCCATCGTCTTTAAAGGCTAGCTTGTACACACCAAGACCATCTGTACTTGCGTTACGAATAAAGTCTACGCTGCTTGATTCTTTAGCAAACGGTTTGGCTAAAAGAGAAGATTCAAAAGTGACTGTTGCGCCTTTGATCGGTGCAATAGACCAGTTTTGATCTGCACTTGGGTTGATCGTTTTTTGTTCGATAATATAATCCATCAGTACTTGACGGTTCTCATCTGCTGAGGCAAGCACTACTTTATCTTGCGTCAGGTGAGGGAAGCCTCCGCCGCCAGAAGCACGATAGTTATTTGTTACGACTAAAAATTCTTGATTGTCAGAGACGGGTTTCCCGTTGTAAGACAGGTTTTTGATGCGGTTGGCATTGGCGTTGAGAAGTGTGCCTGTTGTGCTGTATTTAGCAGGTTGCGTCACATCGACTTGATATGTCACGCCATCAATTACATCAAAGTTATACGAGCGGTATTCCTCGTTTAAAATCGGCTGTTCTTTTGCATCGTTCGGTTTGATCTGATTAAACTGACCGGCAGACATTTCTAACCAGTCTTTCACTTCACTGCCTTTCAGTTTCACAATCTGCACAGTGTTATCGTAAAGGTAGAGATCGCCGATATTCTTAATCGCTAAATCTCCTTTTGCGATATTTGTATAATAGTTTACACCGTTTCGGCCGCCGGCTTTAAACGGAGCACCTGCAGATAAAATCGGTAAATTTTTATACGATGTGTCCTTCATTTTTTCTTGTGCATACCATTTTTGGGCATCTGTCACAATTTGAATCGAAGGGTCATCCATCACTTGAGCAAAAAAGCTATTAATGTCTGCTTCTGTTTTGCCAACAGGCTTTCTCACGTAATCAAGTGTGTTTTGATGCGTTGTTTGAATGGCGTCTTTTACGGTACTGTTTTGAGATGATACTCCGGCAACAGATTCGATCTTGCCTGTTCCGTCTGTGACCTTCCAGTTGCTGCCGTCAGGCTCTAGTGTTAAATCAATGACCCCGAGGTAGCTGCCCCAGTTTTTTGACATGACGACTGGGATGCCATTGATGGTTCCTTTTGAGACATTGAATTTGTCGACGCCGTTATATTCAGCGCTTGGGAATGTGCCATGCTGGTGGCCTGATACAATGGCATCGATGCCTTTTGTTTTCGTGGCAAGGTCAAAGATCATATTTTCTGATCCTTTAGGTGAAGCGGTTTTTTCAATTCCTGTATGAGCAAGAGCGACAATGACATCTGCGCCTTTCTCTTTCATTTCAGGAATGGTTTCATTGGCAGATTCGACGATGTCCTGCACTTGGACTTGTCCATCTAAATGCTTCTTATCCCACGTCATAATTTGTGGTGGAACGAATCCTATGTAACCAACTTTCACAGTTTGTGAGGCTCCGTTTGCATCTTTAAAGGTTTTATCTTGGATCACATAAGGTGTAAAACGGTGTTCTCCATTTAGCTTTTTGACGTTCGCATTGACAATCGGGAAGTTTGCGCCCGCAATGGTACCGTCAAGGAAGGATAATCCGTAGTTAAATTCATGATTGCCAAGTGTTCCTGCATCGTATTTTAGTTTGTTGAGTGTATGAATAATAGGGTGAACCTTTGTTTGATTGATGATGCTGTCTTTCTCATGTTTGTAAACGTATTCTCCAAGAGGGGTTCCTTGAATCAAGTCTCCGTTATCCACAAGGAGTGTATTTGGGTTTTGTGATCGGTGCTTGTCAATGAGCTCGGCTGTTTTTGCCAAACCAAATTCATTTGTTTCTTTGTCGCTGTAATAATCATAATTCATCATGTTCGCATGAACATCGGTTGTGGCTAAGATGCTGACCTTTACGGCTTTGCCGTTTTCTGTTTCTGCATGAGTAGGTACTGCTGGGAGAATAAGACTAATCATCATAATGGAAGTGAGCAGAATAGACAGGTTTTTCCTTCGTTTAGACCTATGTGCTTGCTTCTTCACCTGATCTCCGCCTTTCTAATTTTTTTGACCACAATACCTATTGTAGAAATGTTTCGTTAACTTTTGTAGTTATTTTTTGCAGATTATTGTAAAGATAACATAAATCATACGAATTACCTTGTTGAGGGAATGTGAATGAGTCGAAATGCTTATTTTTATCATAAGGGGTTTTCTGATAGGGATAGGATGTTTGATTTCAACATGCCCGGGTATAGTGTGTAGTGTAAACGATAATCAAGCAGGAGGGTTTCTACATGGGTAAGAAAATTGCAGTTGTATTAACAGATTACTTTGAGGATGTTGAATTCACCGAGCCTGCAAAAGCCTTTAAAGATGCAGGTCATGAGATCACAGTCATTGAAAATGAAAAAGGAAAAACAGTGAAAGGGAAGCAAGGAGAGGCAGAAGTGAGAGTGGATGCGTCTATTGACAACGTGAAGCCTGAAGACTTCGATGCGCTTCTCATTCCTGGCGGTTTCTCACCAGATATTCTGCGTGCAGATGATCGTTACGTCCAATTCACTAAAGCATTTATGGATGAGAAAAAACCAGTATTTGCGATCTGTCACGGACCGCAATTGCTCATTACAGCGAAGGCGCTTGAAGGAAGAGGCGCGACTGGGTATACATCCATCAAAGTCGATATGGAAAACGCAGGCGCTAAATTTAAAGACGAAGAAGTCGTCGTTTGTCAGGATCAGCTTGTGACAAGCCGTACACCTGATGACATTCCAGCCTTTAACCGTGAATCATTAAAACTGCTTGAGAAATAAACCGCAGTTGTAAAAGGATATAAAAAAGCCAGCATCTTGCGGGGTGCTGGCTTTTTGTGTGCATGATGTAAGAAAACTGCGTGTAGACCATAAAAACAGTTTCCTTTTGCACCATTATTTTCTTAAGTTTTTTAGCTCGCTTGCGATGGCTTGCATTTCACTTGGGCTGAATGAAGATTTTTTCATCACCATTTGGTGAAGAAATTCGATATCTTCGTACTTGTCTGGACTGAAGTCTTCTGCTTTGATGACTCCAATGTTCAGCATATTTAACTTTTGCGAAATGTCTTCAATCAGCTGATTGACTTCAGCCGCTTTTTGCTCTGACAAGGGCGGCACGTCCTTTCCTGCATATGTGTTGAATAATATGTCTATTTTAACAGAAAAGCAAAAGAATAAAAGGGCTATTAAGACGATACGGAGATGTTTTTCTCCTTTTTCTCCTGCTTAATCTTATCAATGATTCGTTTGGATTCAAATACGACAACCCCTGATAAACCGATGAGCCCAATTAAGTTTGGAATCGCCATCAGTCCATTCAGCATATCTGCCACACCCCAGACGAAGTCATTTTTAAACACGGCACCGAAAAAGACAGCAATAACAAACACGATGCGATAATACATGACGTACGAATCCTTCGCCAAATATGTAAAGCATTTTTCGCCATAATAGGACCAGCCAATGATGGTGGAATAGGCAAACAAGAGCAGACCGATTGCCACAATGGTTGAGCCAACTGGACCGAGGAAATGTGCAAAGGATAACGAGGTGAGTGCATCACTTTTCACTGTTAAATACATATCTGCCATGACAATGGTAATGCCTGTGATAGAACAAACAATGATTGTATCGATAAACACTTGCGTCATAGAGACGAGAGCTTGACGGGCAGGCATATCCGTTTTCGCAGCCGCAGCAGCAATTGGTGCTGACCCAAGACCTGCTTCATTGGAAAATACTCCTCGTGCCACACCCCAGCGAATGACAGTCCCAATTGCACCACCTGCCACGGCTTGACCGGTAAAGGCATCTGAGAAAATAAGACCGACTGCGCCTGGAACAAGATCAGCATTCATAACAAGAATGATCAGACCGCAAATGACGTAAAATAAAGCCATGACCGGTACAAATATAGATGTGACCCGGCCAATGCTTTTAATTCCGCCTAAAATCACAAGTGCCGTAAAAGCTGTAATGATGATACCTGTTATCCATGTTGGAATTTGAAAAGTAGAATTCATAACGCCTGAGATGGAATTAGACTGTACCAGGTTGCCGATCCCAAAGGCAGCACTGGCACCGAAAACAGCAAATAGCACCCCTAGCCATTTCTGCTTTAACCCGTGCTCTAAATAATACATAGGTCCGCCAGACATTTCGCCTTTTTCGTTTTTGACCCTGTATTTCACAGCAAGAACAGCTTCTGCAAACTTGGTGGCCATCCCGAAAAATGCAGCAAACCACATCCAGAATACTGCACCAGGACCACCCGCTATAACAGCCGAGGCCACACCTACGATATTTCCTGTACCGACAGTTGCAGCAAGAGCCGTCATTAACGCTTGGAAATGGGAAATATCCCCTTCTGATATTTTGTCTTGTTTTGAAAAAGCGAGCTTTAAAGAATAAGGAAGTAATCTAATTTGAATGAAGAGAACGCGAAAGGTGAGGTATATTCCAGTACCAACAATTAAAATCAACAGGGGAGGCCCCCACAAAAAATTGTTCATCGTTGTGACAAACTGCTCAATTATCCCCATCTAATATCCCCCTTTGTTTGTATAATTCTCCTAAAGTTTCTCCTGTTTTTGTGTATTTTGTCAATGCCGATGAGAGTTTTTCTTGCAAAGTTTCCAAAAGAAAAAGGGCTTGATATGATAGAGAAAAGGTTTTCGAAAAGAACTCTTAGGGAAAAGATAGGAGGAGAATGAAGGATGATTCATGTGTTATTCGTGTGTCTTGGCAATATTTGCAGGTCACCGATGGCAGAGGCCATATTTAGAAAAAAAGTAGAAGATGAGGGGCTTAGCGAGCACTTTGTGATTGATTCAGCAGGTATTGGCGGCTGGCATCAAGGCAGTCCTCCGCATGAAGGAACGCGAAAGCTGCTTGATGAAAAAGGCATCAGCTATGAAGGAATGTCCGCAAGACAAATCATGGATGAGGACATCACAACATATGACTATATCATTGCGATGGATGCTGAAAATGTAGGGGCACTTCGCAGTATAGCCGGCTATGGGAAACATCACTTTATTGGCCGTCTTCTTGATTTTGTAGAAGACGACGATCGAGATGATGTGCCAGATCCTTATTACACTGGGAACTTTGAGGAAGTCCATGAATTAATTGAAACAGGAATTGACCGTTTTTTGACGTATGTAAAGAAAGAGAACCACCTTTAACTGAAAGGAGATCAGACGAGATGGAAGAAAAAAATCAAATCGTGCTCCGAGGAGCTCTCTTAGGTGCAGCTTGCGGCGCATTGCTGACTTTATTTCATCGGCCAACAAGAATTGCACTCAAAGAAAAATGGAATGACTGCCAGCAAAAGCTTGATGAGTACCGTGAGGAGCCAGGCAGAATATCGGCTTGCATGAAAGAAAAGATGGAAGAAACGAAGCAGCTGATGCGAACAGTCTCAGATGATTTGTCATTTTTAAATGAACAGGTCAATCAGTTAAAGGAAACAACCCCAAGGGTATTAGAAATTATTGAAGAAACAAAGGATCACTTTCAATCGAAACAGACAGATTGATCATTGGAGATGAGGCGTATGGGTTTTATTAAAGCGTTAATTGAACGCTTTTTGTTGCATGAAGGACCGGCAAAATCTGCTGAGCTTGCCTATTTCTTTTTGCTTTCATTATTTCCGTTTCTCATCTTCGTGCTGACGCTGGTCGGGTATTTGCCGCTGACGTCAAAGGATGTCCTAAGCGTCATTTCTGGCTATGCGCCAGAAGGAGCGCTTTCGATGATTGAATCCATTGCCGAACAGACGCTGAATAATCGAAACGGCGGGTTATTGTCGTTCGGGATTATTGCCGCCCTTTGGTCAGCATCTAACGGCATTAATGCCGTCGTCAGAGCATTTAACCATGCTTACGAAGTTGAGGAGAATCGTTCCTTCATTCTCGTACGTTTAACATCGATCATCTTAACGATCGCGATGGTTTTGACCATTATATTTGCCCTGATGCTACCTGTCTTTGGCAAAGAACTCGGTTTATTTGTCGCTAAATTAGTTGGGCAGTCAGACGCCTTTCTCACCGTATGGACTGCAATGAGATGGATCATTAGCCCGCTGATTTTATTGATTGTTTTTACATCCTTATACTATTTTGCTCCAAACATTAGGCTGAAATTAAAATTTGTTCTGCCAGGTGCCATTTTTGCATCGATTGGATGGATTTTGGTCAGCATGCTATTTTCATTTTACGTAGGCGAGTTTGCCAACTACAGTGCGATGTACGGAAGCATTGGGGGAATCATTATTTTAATGATCTGGTTTTATTTAACCGGCATCATGATTATCCTTGGCGGTGAGCTCAATGCGCTTTTACATAAGCGTAAAATCGTACCAGGCAAACTATAAAGAAATCCGGGCATCCTAAAGAAGAACGATCAAGTTCAAACTGAATGGATGGGGGAAACCACATATGTCCAAACAATCGAAAAAAGGCGGAAGCAATACGAAACAAAACAAAGGCCATCAGCCTAAGCACAAAACAAGCGGCAGTGCGAACGGGCAAAATGGATATCACTAAATGAAAAAAACTCCTCTGCATGTGTGCAGGGGAGTTTTTCATTCACAATCGTATATATCGTTTAAGGATAAAAGCGGCATCAGGCTTTGACTCATAGTGAGGATCTAGCTCGAATCCGGCATTCATTGCTACACGTTCACTTCGAACATGACCTACGGGACAAAAAATTTCAAATCCATCGACTTTTGAAGAAAATGTTTCTGTCATATATTTCAAGATCGTTGTCACAATGCCTCGACCTTGTGCGTCTTGACGAATCCAATAACCGATATTGCCTATTTTCTGATTAAACGTCAGGCGGAACACCCCGATCAATTGGTCATTCAGCTTAATGCCAGCTTCCAACCCTTTTTGTTCATTGTAGATGGTTTGAGTCGATTGAATAAACGTTTTGACATCCTCTATGCTTTTGCAGTGATGAACCCACGGTAGCCATTCCCCTAAATGAGCCTGATTCTCTTGAATAAGCTCCAATAATGTGTCCGCATCATCTAATTGTAGAGATGCTAAAGTCAATTCATTCGTGACGTCGTATGAAAACAAAGATCGACCCTCCATTTTAATGACTTTCCACCACTGCCGCCGTTCGCCCAAATCGAACGCAGAAAAATACGAACAATATCACGATGCTGACAAGGTAAAGTAAATTCATTCCTTCAAACGTTTGCACAAAGATTCCACCGAGAACAGGCCCTAGAATACTTCCCGCACTAAATGCCATTCCGCACATCAAATTTCCAGCAGGAAGCAGATGCTTTGGCAATAAGTCGGTCATATAACTGATGCCAAGTGAGAAGGTGGAGCCTACAGCCATTCCGGCAATAAAGAAACAAATCGCAACAGCTAAAACCGATTGAATGAAAATCCCTGCTAGTAGAAAAAAGAAAGACCCAACGAGAGTCACACATAAAATGATGCGGCGCCTGCCAAACCGGTCGCTAAGCATACCGAGAGGCAGCTGAAAGACAATACTTCCAATGGCAAAAGCAGGTAAAATAAACGCCACTGCATCTACGGTCACCCCGCTTCTAAGTGCATACACAGGGAAGTTGCTATTGAGTGTCGTTTCTAAAAAGCCATAGCAAAACGGCATCATAAAGGCGACCCAGCCAAATTGAAAGGCTTTCTTAAAGCGCTTCAAACTGTTTGTCTGCTCTGACGTCTGCACTTCGCCCGTATCTGGATATGTATTTTTCAAAACAAAAACAAGCAGCCAAATACATAAACTAACAGCACCAGAAACAATGAAAGGTAAAGATGGGTTGATTTCGATGAGTGGTGTTAAAAAAGGTCCAGCGGCAAAACCAAGTCCAAAGGATAACCCATACAATGAAATATTTCGCCCGCGATTTCTTGAAGACGACGCATAGGTCACCCAAGTCTGTGTAGAGAAATGCAGCATATGATCACCAATCCCGATCATGAGCCGCAGGAAGAACCAGACAACATAAGATTCAAAAAACACAAAGCTGAACAAGCTTAAAAAGACAGCGGCGCCTCCAATGACAATTAACGGCTTAAATCCAAATCGGCGAAGCGGCGCTTCCATAAAGGGAGATGCTAGCAGCACGCCGAGATATAAGCCTGTGGCATGCAGTCCGTTTAACGTAGGAGAAGTCCCGGCATGTTCAAAAATAATCGAAATGACAGGCAATAACGCTCCCTGCGAAAAACCAGATACAGATACAAGTAAAATTAAAATCATAAAGTGAATTCTCGACATAAGAAGCTCCTTACAAGTTCATATTTTCATCGTACAATGGAACCATAGCGGTTTCAATAGAAAGGTGGAAAAGGAATGAAACTGATATACGAATCAGGCCGGTGGATCGCGGGAATAGATGAAAGGGAGCTGTATATATCAGCAAATGAAGAAACGGGATACAGACCCTCTCAATTGTTCACCTCAGCTATTACTGGCTGTTTTGGAGAAATGCTCATTCATGTATGCCGGAAAAAGCGAATATCCTGGGAAGGGCTGACGATTACACCTGAAACGACAAGAGCAGGAGCTGTAAACAAAATCTCCCGTATTCATTTACATATTTTATTTGAAGGCGTCCGTACATCTGATGAACAAATAGAGAAAAGCATTAAACTGGCATTGAAGCATTGCGCGATGGTGCAGTCTGTGAAAGGTAGTATTGAAATCACCTTCTCACACGAGAAAATCTAAATGTATATGAAGCCGGCACTCACGAAAGAATAACAGTCAGACATATGTAAAGGAGAATGGCTGTATGAATCGTTTGTTTCTTGTGATTGTCGCAATTGGTGTGCCGCTATCGGTGATTGGCAGTTTTCTTCATTTTCCGCAGGTCATCATGTTTGCTGTGTATTGTATCGCCATTATTGGTCTTGCTAGTTTTATGGGAAGAGCCACAGAAAGTCTTGCCATCATAGCAGGTCCCAGAATTGGCGGGCTTTTAAACGCCACATTTGGAAATGCGGTGGAGTTAATTATTTCGTTTTTTGCATTAAAGCAAGGACTGACAGCCATCGTCCTTGCGTCGTTAACTGGCTCAGTGATCGGAAATTTACTGCTTGTGGCGGGACTGTCTTTTTTCGTTGGCGGATTAAAATATAAGCGCCAAGTGTTCAATGTCCACGATGCAAGGCACAACTCGGGCTTGCTCATGTTTGCCATTATTGTGGCGTTTGTCATTCCAGAAGTGTTTTCGGTGGAAATGGCTGAGGAGAAGCAATTTGTTTTAAGCATTGGCATTAGCATTGTGATGATTTTGCTTTATGTTGCTGCGCTCTATTTCAAACTAGTGAGCCACCGAGGTGTCTATGTTGCCAAGCAGGAGAGCTTGGACGGAGAGGCGGAGACGGAAGAAGAAATACCTGAATGGTCTGGTAAGTTTGCCACTTTGATTTTGCTGCTTGCAACGATGGCCGTTGCGTACATTTCAGAGCGCCTCGTTCATACATTTGATACGGTAGGGAAGCAATTTGGCTGGAGTGAGCTGTTTATCGGAGTCATTATTGTGGCCATCGTCGGCAATGCCGCAGAACATGCCTCTGCTGTTATCATGGCGTATAAAAACAAAATGGATGTCGCAGTGGAAATAGCTTTTGGTTCCACGCTTCAGGTTGCGATGATGGTGGCACCAATCCTTGTCATCAGTTCGCTTTTTTTCAATACGCAGATGCCACTCATTTTCTCCTTACCAGAGCTCATTGCGATGGCATCCGCCGTGTTACTCACAGTCATTTTATCTAATGACGGAGATACCAATTGGTTTGAAGGCGCCACATTACTTGCTGCCTATTTCATTATGGCGATTGGATTTTTCCTTTTATAATCTTTTGTGGATAAGGGACGTCTTTGCGGAAAATACTATGGAAAAATGAATGAGAAAGAGTGATGATATGAAAAAGATGCCCCGCATCATGTTTGTTGTTCTCTTATCCTTAAGTTTTCTATACAGCTTTCCAGCGGAGGCGGCGAAGCCATTTAAGGTGCCATCGTCTGTCGCCAGTATTTCTAAGGAGAATACGTATCCGAATGCGTCACAGGATCAGCCATTGCTCCAGCCGAGCGAGCTGACAGCCGAATTGTTTAAAACAACGAATGTGCCGATTGAGAATACTCATTTGATCAAAATGCTGAATGAATCCAGCATTTCAGGGACGCCATTAGCTGTTGGTTACCGCGCGACCATTTTCCTTGGAAGATGGGCACTGAGCTATGATTCAAACGAAACGGTCGCCAACTGGGAATACAAAAAAGTGAATACGAATCATATTGATAACAGAGGCGGCAACAAAAAAGCCATTGGCAAATATGTTCAAAAGCAGCAAGTAAAAGTGAGCGGCGGGCTCACAGCAAAGGTGCCAAGCCCGGAAGATGTGAAAACATTGATGATGCAAAAAGCCATTCAAAAAACAAAGCTACCCCTCGCATTTGACACAGTCATTGGCGCAGGAACAAAACGAGATCAGTCGTACCATGTCTCTCCGAAAAAAGCAGCTTCACTTCATGCCTATGCCCCGGCCATTAACGAAAAAGGAAAGGTGACATACGGAGAAGTGTACCTTGTGCTTAAAGGAAATAAACGCAAACTCGTCGTGAAAAACGTGACCTCACAAGGAATCGGCGCTTGGATTCCTGTTCAGGATCACCTGACGTTTGGGTTTCAAGGGATGAATTAAAACAGTCATCTCCTCTTATCAAGGGGAGATGACTGTTTTTTGCTAATTGGTTTTATCATTTTTCCCTTTCAATTCACTTTTGTAAAAGTCAAATATGGTATATAAATACCATGCGATGAAGAGAAAGAAGAAAATTTTTGTTACTATCATGAAGTTGCTGAAAATTAAACTTAGCCCAAGAATAGGAATGATCATAAATCCATAATAAGAAAACCACCATGTTTTAAAAATGAAGCTCAGCTCCTTAAAGAGTTGTAGAAATTAACATTTTATTTATATATTACATGTTTTGAGAAAATAAAAAAGCCATAGCAGCAGTTGAATGAACCCAACCTCGACTATGGCTTAAATTTTTATTCCCCTAAATCCACATTATGATAAACCTGCTGCACATCTTCAAGCTCTTCTAATACATCGATTAGTTTCTCGAATTGTTCTTTAGATTCATCATCTAATGTCACTTCATTTTGAGGAAGCATTGTAATTTCAGCAACAGTAAATTCTTCTACGCCGGCTTGTTTGAATGCTTCTTGTACTTGATGGAATTGATCTGGTTCAGCGTACACAATCACTGTTTCATCTTCTTCCATGATGTCACGTACATCAACGTCTGCTTCCATTAAAAGCTCAAGCGTTTCTTCTTCACTTTTTCCTTCGACACCGATGACAGCTGTTTGGTCAAACATGTAGGCAACAGAGCCACTTACGCCCATGTTTCCACCGTTTTTCCCGAAAGCCGCACGAACATCTGACGCTGTGCGGTTCACGTTATTGGTAAGGGCATCAACGATCACCATTGATCCGTTTGGACCAAATCCTTCGTAGCGCAGCTCATCAAAATTCTCTTCCGCACCGCCTTTGGCTTTTTCAATGGCACGGTCTACAATGTGTTTTGGGACACTATATGTTTTTGCACGTTCTAGGACAAAACGAAGTGCTTGGTTTGATTCTGGGTTTGGCTCACCTTGTTTGGCAGCCACATAGATTTCACGACCGAATTTTGCGTAAATACGACTTGTACTGGCATCCTTTGATGCTTTCTTTTCTTTAATGTTGTTCCACTTACGACCCATCTTATTCACTCTCTTTCACTTAGAAAATACACAGTATGAGGGTCCCCATGCTGCATGAAATCATTCTGTTTTCTATTATACATGAATTAGTCAAGAGGATAGAAGTTAGAGGGCTGAAATGAAGAGATTTCTTAGCTGATGTGTCCAAGCTGTTCAAGCGTTTCATGTTTTTCGAGAACCCGAGTCAGCTCGGCGCACCTAATAAATAAAGAAATAAGAGCCAATGATATAAAAAATAACCCCATCACAAATGAGGTTATTTTGCAGGCTGGGGATAAACGAGATCTTCAAGCAATTTGACATCATGCTGATGAAGTTGTTTGATCATTTCTTTTCGGACAGCGAGGGCGGCATCGAAGTATTTTTCGTCTTCGACCATTCCTTTCACTGTGATCTCAATCCCGCGGTTCAGCTTGTTCAGACCCATAATGCCATGGACTTGAAACGGTTCAATGGCATGCTGGAATTCATCTTTTTTAAGAAAATCATGATGCATTTGATTTAAATTGTCACAGGCCGTTTCTAGTGCTTGAAAGGCTGTATCTGGGTTTTGATTCGCACTAATTAATACAGACTCCGTAATCCGCATGTAGTGCATGTTATAGTTTTGAATTTGCCGGATGTCTCCGTTAGAAATGGTTAACAGCTTGCCGCTCCATTCTCTAATTTGCAAAGAACGGAGACCAATTTCTTCAATCGTTCCATTAAAGAGGTTATTCACTGTCACATAATCCCCTTTATGAATCTGACGTTCATAGATCAGGAAGATGCCTGCTAAAATATCACGAATTAGCGTCTGGGCGCCAAAACCGATGACGATCCCAGCAACACCAGCACCTGCAAGAATTTTTCCAAAATCATGAAAGAAGAGAGAAATGACATAGAATACAAAGCAAATTGAAGCTGTGTACTTCGTCACAGATTTGACCAAGCTCTCGATCGTTTTCTTCTTCTTATCTTCAATAAACTCCGTTCGTTTAAAGAAAATCTGAAGGGCTTTGTTGATGATAAAGACGGCAAGCCAAAGAACAAGTCCAACAATTAGAATTTCAATGTATTTGTTCTTGACCACTGTCAGAAATGTATCGTCCATCTATCGGTTACCCCCTGGCTGTACGAGAAGTAAAATCAACATCTTGATAATAGCTGTTTTTCACAAGAACATTCGGACCGAGGCATTGTACGCTTGGACAATGACAATTCAGCTCTTTTGCTAATTTTGTGTCCATCCAGCGAGTATAAGCTGATTGCAATGTATCGGTCGCAATATTTCCAAGCGGCGGTGTATCACCAAAGTCCGTCACAATAATATTCCCATCAAAAATATTCACATTCAACCGTGAGCGTCCGTCAGGGTCATTTCGTACCGTGACATGCTTCTCCTGACGCAATCGTTTGAGAAGGCGCTGGTCTTCTTCATCTGTACTGCAAGAATAAAATGGCAGGGTGCCAAACAGCATCCATGTGTCTTGATCACGAATATCAAGCAGCTGATGAATCGCATCACGCATTTGCGGTAGTGTCAATGATTCAAGGGCGCTGGCAAAATCACTTGGGTACATCGGGTGAACTTCGTGGCGCTGGCATTTCATTTCCTCCACAATTTGCCGGTGGATGTGTTCAATATATGGAAGTGTGCGTTTATTAAGCATGGTTTCAGCAGATACGGTAACACCTGCTTTGACAAGTGCCCGGCTATTCTCAATCATGCGGTTAAATAATTTCTCGCGCTGCTCAAAGGTTGGTTTTCTGTCCATCATCGCAAAACCGACCGTTGCAAACTCTTCGACAGTTCCCCAGTTATGTGAGATGTGAAGAACATCTAAGTATGGAATAATTTCTTCATATCGCGCCAAATCAAGTGTTAAGTTTGAATTGATCTGTGTACGGACGCCGCGTTCATGGGCATACTTTAATAAAGGGACGACATATTCCCGCACAGATTTGAGAGAAAGCATCGGCTCTCCGCCTGTAATACTGATGGAGCGCAGAAGCGGAACTTCATCTAAACGGCGAAGCAGTAAATCAAGCGGCAGTGCATTCGGGTCTTTTGGCTGCAACGTATAGCCGACCGCGCAGTGCTCACATCTCATGTTACACAACGTCGTTGTTGTAAATTCAATATTTGTCAGCTTCATCTCTCCGTAATCCTGCACATCGAGATAGGCTTCCCAAGGGTCATATGCAGGTGTAATCGGACGAAGTGCTGTTTTTTGGTTCATGGTATCTATCTCCTTTTCATTCGGGCAAACGTGGACCCGCCAACAGTTAATTTTAAGCTCCATCACCGTTATACGCAAGTGGGGTTTCATTGATTTACAAGGGAAAAAAAGATAAGCTAGAAACAAATGCTAAAGGGAGTGTATCTATGGGTAAGGCAGCAGACAGCAAAGAGCAGCAGGTTGATTATTTAAAGAACCGATTAGATATGTTTATGAATGTGATTGATTCATTAGATCCTGAATCAACAGATGTTGAGGATATAGACAGACTGATCCAGATGATTGACGACCTAGAAGCGAAATATGAACGGTTTAAAAGTGATTGGAAGGAAGAATAGCTCGCACAGTGCGGGCTTTTTTCTTTAAATTGGCAGGTGAATCAGTGTATGAGTTTCGGTCTTATTCTGCACAATAGAAGAAAAACCGGGAAGTGACGTAAATGAAAAAATACATGCTCATCTGTTTATGTGCGCTTTTTGTATCCATGCCTCTCTCAGAAGCGGAAGCCGTATCTAATAAGCCCGTCCATTGGGGATTTGCGAAAAGCAAAGAACACAAGCCAGCAGATGCGGGTAAAGAACTGAACGCTCTTTTAAAAAAGTATGATGCCTTCTATTTAGGAAATACGAAAAAGAAAGAGATTTATTTTACCTTCGACAATGGCTATGAAAATGGGTACACACCGAAGATCTTAGATGTGCTGAAAAAACATCGAGTACCAGGCACCTTTTTTGTGACAGGGCATTTTGTAAAGGATCAGCCTGAGCTCGTCAAACGTATGGCAGAGGAAGGTCATATCATCGGCAACCATTCCTATCACCATCCAGATTTAACAACAAAGAGTACGGAAGAAATCAAAGAAGAGCTGGGGCGTGTCAATGAAGCCGTGTACAAAATCACTGGAAAACAAGACAACCTCTATCTTCGTCCGCCGCGCGGTGTATTCAGTGAAAGAGTGCTGAAGGAAACAAAAGAGCTAGGCTACCAAACCGTTTTTTGGTCAGTGGCGTTTGTGGATTGGCATATTCATCATCAAAAAGGAAAACAGTATGCTTACGATCAAATGATGAAGCAGGCGCATCCAGGTGCCATTTACTTACTTCATACCGTCTCAAGAGACAATGCCGAGGCATTGGATGATGCCATCACGGCACTGAAAAAACAAGGTTATTCCTTTAAAAGCCTAGACGATCTCATGCTTGAAAAAGTATGGCATCTGCCTCAGCTATAGAAAAAAGCTTGCAGAAGACCTGCGAGCTTTTTCTTTATCCTTCTCTTATTTTACGCTGAAACAAAATCGGATGATGACGCGTGAAAGAGTCAATCAAGCCCTCACCGAAAATCGTGATACTTTGCTCCCAAGGATGTCCTAGCAAGCCCCAATGCATCTCTTTTGATAAAAAGAAATAATAATCCCCGTTAGGAAGCACAGGCACTGTCCATTCTCCAAATTCATCTTTTTCAAATGAGCCGTATGGTGTGATCCAGTAGCATTCGTGCTGCCAGTCAAGTGCCAGCATATATTCGTCTGTTCTGATAAGCTCCTGAAAAACAAGTAATGCTTTCTCTTCAAGGTCTTCATCTGCATGTAGAAGGGAAGAGTCCTCAAAATAAGCAGAAATATCATATGTAATGAAAGGAGAAGGTACGCGAAATGAAGGGAAACGAGAGATGCTCGGATTAAATTTGAAATCTCGATAGAGCGTCTCCCATACGAGCTTTAGTTCTTGATGAGACAATGGAATCCAGTTTTTCATCTAACCGCCTCCTCAGCCATTCTCTCCACACATTATTTGAATATGCGGAACCATCCTTTATGCTTAAACCACAAAAGCATACCCGAGACGAGCGCACCCATGAAAATCAGTACGCCAAAATAGCCATACTTCCAGTGTAATTCAGGCATGTTATCAAAGTTCATTCCGTACACTCCAACAATAAAGGTCAATGGGATAAAAATGGTCGACACTATGGTCAGCGTCATCATGATCGCATTCATTCGATTGGAATTCAGCGTCTGATAGCTGTCTCTTAAATCTGCTGTCATTTCTCGGTTCGACTCGACAATCTCTGTTAATTTCAATAAGTGATCATAAATATCATTAAAATATGCTTGACGATTTGTATCGCTTTTCATCATGTGCGTGTTTACAATACGATATAAAAGGTCCCTCATCGGGATAATCGTTCGTCGCAGCTTGAGCAAATCGGATCGAATTCCAAATACTTCGTTCATCAGCGTTCCATATGTTTTATGACCTTCTTCATCCTCGATTTCATTCAGCCTGTCCTCAATTTGATAAATGATTGGGAAATAATCATCGGTAAGCTGATCAATCAGCATATAAGCAATATGCTCAGGTCCGCTATTTCGGGTTTTGTCAGATTCTTTGAGCTTTCGAATGACACGATCAATGTATGGTGCTTCCTTCAAATGAAAGGTCACAATATAATTCTCACCAACAAACAGATCGATTTCCTCAGATCGAAGCGTCTTTTGATTCAGGGCATGAAGCACAAAAAATAAATACCCTTCATAAAAATCAAGCTTCGGACGCTGTAAATAATGGAAGCAATCCTCAATCGCAAGCGGATGGAACTGAAAGTATTCCTTTAAAAGCGCTGCTTCCTTTTCCGTAGGCGCATGAAAATCAATCCAATACCAGGCGATATCGGGGCTTGAAAGCTGCTGCAATGTTGCATGTTCAATCAAGTCGCCGTTTTTTGTCACTGCAATTTTCTTCAGCATGAGCACCCCTCCAGACTTGCATTATATCATGAAGCAGCGCGGGTGAACTTATACGTGTTCTGCATAAAAAAAGCCGATCTCATCACTGAGATCGGTCCAATGTGCGTGTATGATTGATGGATAAAACCGAGAATTAAGGACGATGGAACGTAACAAATTTATCTTGACGATCAAACCAACCTCTGAACGCCCAGTTATCCCAGCCGCCATCGCCGTTGTTTTTAAAGGTACCACTTTCAAATACCCAAATACCGTAAACAACGTTACCAAGATTAGCAGTAGCGAAAGTTTTCACGCCGTTAAAACGGTCTTCATAATTTTGGCTTAGGTTAAAGACCATGACATTATATCTGCCACCAGCAGCATAGAAAGTGCTTTCCATCACGCTTTTAACGAATCCAGAACGGTTGGCATTTGCGTTTACTGCGTTAACAATTGCATTGGCAATTCCAAGAACATCGAAGTTGACGTTAACATTAGGACTAGCAGTCGTTCCAGCTTTTCCTTCAGCCGCTTTGTTTAATACAGTTTGCTGTAGTGTAGTTGAGACGGGTGCTGACGTTTTTTTCTCAGCAGCGTCAGCAAATACTGGTAGTGTTGAAGAAACAGCAGTGGCAAGGGCAATAGAAAGAATGGTTTTTTTCATTGGTCGGATCTCCTTTGTTTTAAAATGTTTGGGTCTTCCTTTTCGTAAAAAGTGAAACTAGGTGAAGCCGGTTATCAATGAGGTAAAATATGTTCCTGCAAGATAAAACAAATGATTGCCTAATCAGCTAATTCCTTTGTTCACCTCCTTGATATGTCATAATTATACAAATGTTTTTGGGATAGAAGATATCACCCAGAGGTTCTATTTCTAATTTAAGGAAAATGAGCCTAAAATCTTGAAGGGTGCTGTCGAATTTTAGCTGAATTCGACTAAAAATGTTCTTTCATCCAAAAGGAAAATGACCGGAAATAAGGAAGATATAACTGATAAATTCTTGTACTCTTTATGTTTAAATGTATTCAATCAAGAGAATCATTCATGCAAAGTGAAACAATCGCATCTGCGTGTTTGCAGAAAGGAAGAGGAAAACATGTGGGAAAAAGAGCTGACCGTTGAACCGCCATATCACTTCAATCAAGTGCTAAGACGCTTATCAAATGATCCATTAAAAGCAGTCGATTTGAATAAAAGAGAAATCAAAGTACCAATCAGATTAGAACAAAAACCATACGTTGTCGTCGTTCAAGCCACCGGAACAAAAGAAGCGCCCACGTTTCGGGTGAAAGGAAATGGTCCTGAGGAACCTCTCATATGTGAGGTGAAGCGGATATTTGGCATGGAGCATCAATTAGACGCTGTGCATGAGCATTTTTCTCAAACCAACTTAGCGCCCGTTTTTGAGCGTCATAAGGGGACACCGCTCATGCTGGATTTTCACTTATATCATTGCTTGATGAAATGCATCATTCATCAGCAGCTCAATCTGGCGTTTGCTTATGAACTCACGAAACGGTTTGTTCATACGTACGGCGAGCAAATAGAGGGGGTTTGGTTTGATCCTTTACCAAAAGCCATCGCTTCACTTGAAACAGAGGATTTGAGAAAGCTCCAATTTAGTCAGAGGAAAGCGGAATATGTCATCGATGTCTCAAAGCGAATTGTGAGCGGCTCTCTTTCTTTAGAAGAATTACACGATTTAACTGATCTGGAGGTGGAAGAACGTCTGCTTCCGATTAGAGGGATTGGACCTTGGACAGTTCAAAATGTGCTCATGAATGGACTTGGAAGACCGAATCTCTTTCCGATGGCAGATATCGGGATTCAAAACGCCATCAAACGGCACTTTGACCTGCCTGCAAAGCCGACAAAAGAAGAGATGGCAGCATTAAGCAAGGATTGGACTCCTTATTTAAGCTACGCTTCTTTATATTTATGGAGAAGTATTGAGACAGATAAATGAAAGGGATTTTCTCTCTTTGTCCAAGTCATGGTATACTAATGAGATGGAATAAAATGAAGACAACCTATCAAGGGTTCAGATAGAACGGAGAGAATGAAGTGAAGGAAAAACAGCAAGGTGCCCTTTTGCAAAAGGGACAGCAGTTTCCGCTTACCATTAAACGCCTTGGCATTAATGGTGAAGGGGTCGGTTATTTTAAAAAGCAAGTGGTCTTTGTCCCAGGTGCGCTTCCATGCGAAGAAGTGGTTGTGGAAGCAACGAATGTCCAAGCAAAATATGCAGAAGGTACGGTTAGAAAAGTTAGAAAGCGCTCCGAGCATCGAGTGAAACCGCCATGCCCAGTATACGAAGAGTGCGGCGGATGTCAGCTTCAGCATTTGGCGTATGAGCAGCAGCTAAAGGAAAAACGTGATATTGTCATTCAATCAATGGAACGACACACGAAGCTATCGGTCGAAACGCTGGATATTCGACCAACGATCGGTATGGAAGATCCATGGCACTACCGGAATAAAAGTCAGTTCCAAGTAGGGCGTTCTCATAGCGGCGACATCATTGCGGGGCTATACGGACTGAACTCTCATAAGCTTGTACCGATCAAGGAATGTATCGTGCAGCACCCGAAAACGAACAAAACAACGGGCGTTGTCCGCAAAATTTTAGAGAAATTCGGTGTATCGGTCTACAATGAACGGACAAGAAAAGGTGACGTGCGGTCGATTGTTGTTCGAGTTGGCTTTGAAACAGGTGAAGTACAAGTCGTTCTTGTCACATCAAAACCTGAATTTCCAAAGAAAAAAGAAATTGCCGAAGCCATTCAAAAACGTCTGCCAGAAGTGACGTCCATTATGCACAACATCAATGGTGAAAAAACGTCGGTCATCTTTGGTCATAAGACATCTCACCTAGCTGGCAACATGGTCATTCAAGAATTTTTAGGAGACGTCTCCTTTGAACTGAGTGCACGTGCTTTCTTCCAATTGAATCCGAAGCAAACGCTAAAGCTTTACGACGAAGCGAAAAAAGCGGCAAAACTGACTGGCAAAGAAAAAATTGTCGATGCGTATTGCGGCGTTGGAACGATTGGGATGTGGCTTTCAGATGGCGCCAAAGAAGTGCGAGGAATGGATGTCATCAAAGAATCGATTGATGATGCCAAGAAAAATGCCAAAAAACACGGCATGAAAAACGCGACCTATGTAACCGGAACAGCCGAACACTGGCTGCCAAAATGGGTCAAAGAAGGCTTCCGTCCTGACGTCATCGTCGTGGACCCGCCAAGAACAGGCTGCGAAAGCACCTTCTTAGACACGGTCAAACAAATCAAACCAAAACGCTTTGTCTACGTCTCTTGCAACCCATCTACACTAGCAAAAGACCTCGAATACATGTCAAAAGACTACAAGATCGAATACATGCAGCCAGTCGATATGTTCCCGCATACGGCACATGTGGAGACTGTTGTATCGCTCGTGAAAAAATAGACTTTAATAAAAGCTCGAAAATCAATATAAGATTTTCGAGCTTTTTTGTTTTGCGGGCATTTCTTTCATCAGACTTTTTTCTAAATGAACATCAACACTTGCAATGTTTAAATTAGTACTATATAGTTCTAATTATGAAAAAAGTAAAATTAATGAATCAAAAACGTGTGATTGAAGTAGCTGCAACTTTATTTTTAGAAAAAGGATTTGCTTATACAAGCATGGATGAATTAGTACGTGTAAGCAAAGTGTCAAAGTCTAATGTGTATTATCACTTTTCTAACAAGGAAGAATTATTAGAAGGGGTCGTTGATTATTGGATTGACATGTATCAATCTGCAATTGATGATGTACTATCTCAAAACCAATTTTTAGTTGAAGAACGTATCCAACTGTTTTTAAAGCAATTATCACAAGGAGTTCAATCGAGAGAATATAAGGGAAGCTGTCCATTTATTACTCTTTATATTCAAAGTCCTAATCAGGCCACGCAAATAAAAGAAAAAATAGGTTTGTTTTTTACAGGATTACAAAAGAAGGTTTCTCTATTACTGAAACAAGGAGTAGAGAATGGAGAATTCAGAACGACGATTCATATTGATGAGGTTGCATCACTGTTTATTACCAATCTTGAAGGCGCGTTATTTATTTCAGAAACATTGAAGGATGCCACTGTCATCACAAAAACAGCCGATCATATTTTTAACTTGCTTCGATAAAGAAGCTTTTTTTTACATTAAATTAGTACTGAATAGTACTAAAAGGAGATTTTATATGAGAACAGTATTATTAATTGGTGGAACGGGCTTTATTGGAAAGGAGTTAGTGAAAGAATTAGCCAATGAGGATGTGAACATTCTTCTTTTAGTGAGGTCGAAAAGTAAAGCAACACGCATTTTTCAAGAAAGAGGCATCTTAAAAGAAGCAGTGATGCACTTTATTGAAGGTGATTTGACGAAAGTCGATTTGGGTCTAAGTGCTGAAGATAAGGAGAAGGTGTTGAAAACGGATGTGATCATTCACGCAGGAGGACCCATGGATATTCAAGCGACAAGTAAAAAGGCAGCTTCCGTCTTTTTAAATGGCGCCAAACATATGAGTGACTTAGCTAAAAGTATTCATCAATTGAAGGGCTTGCAACAATTTATTCATGTTGTCGGTTATATGAGTCCCTTTGATGATCAAAATAGCAAGATTACAATTGATGTGTTTAAAGAAGGAAACAGCTATTTGAAAATAAAAAATCCATATGAGAGAACAAAATTTTTAGCAGATCTTTATATTCGTCAACAGGCATCAGCAGTAGGTTATCCGCTTTCTGTCATTAATCCGCCAACTGTAGTCGGTAGTAGTCAAACGGGGAGTACAGAGCAAATAGCAGGATTAGGTTTGCTTGTGAAGAGTATGCGAAGAGGGCTCATGCCGGTGATTCCTGGAGGTAAGGACTATAGATTGCCACTTATTTCAAACGATGAGTTTGCAAGGTTTATTGTGCAGGTTTTCAGATTGGAGCAGCCAGCTATTCAAACATATACGCTTGTTGAAGACTGGCAGCACGATCAGAACATTGGTGAATTATTAAGTATGATGTCAAAAAGTATGAATATGAGGACACCAAAAATCTCTGTCCCAATGCCACTGATGAAAGCTATGATGAATAGTGGCGTAAGTAAAATAACAAACATTCCTTCTGATGGACTGAACTTTATGACAAAACGAACATTTTCAAATGTTGCAGTAAAAAAAATAATGGGAGAAGATTGGTTTCAGAAGACGAGTGTCATGAAATTTTTCCCTGCTGTAGTAGCTGATCTGGATTATCGAATGATGAATCCAAACGGTAAGGATGATCATTTATTTAAACGAACATTATGTGATAACACGACCCTTTACCAATTACAAGGAGAGGGTAAACCGTTTATTTTACTACATGGTTTATTAAGTGATGGAGAGGATTTATTCCCTTTAGCACAAGAGCTTCATGAAAAAACGGGTCAACCTGTATGGATTTTGGATCTTCCAGGTTTGGGACGTTCTCCTTTTAAACGAGAGAAACATCTTCTAGATATCTATTTGAATGTCGTGAAAAAGGTATTGGAGAAAGCGACGAATGGTGCACATTTAATCGGCCATTCATTCGGTGCGTATATTCTTCTGGAGGCATTGGTACAAGAGTACATCGATAAGAAGTATTCAATCACTTTACTTCAGCCACCTGTTGATAAGAAATATGCTAAATCGCTAAATGTTCCACAATTTATGAACAAATGGACATTGAAATGGGCAACGACTATTATGATAGAGCGTTATTTATTAAGTAATGGTTTGTTTGAAAATACGGAGAGCATCCCTGAACATTATATTGAAAAAGTCAGAAATAGTTTTACGTCTCCTAGAATATTAAATACGACGGTTCAGCTTAACAGCTTACTACAGAAAACCGATCAAGATGATTTCAATGAGGTCACAAAGGATAATCTCCATGTTATTTGGGGGGATTATGACAAAGGCTATTCTGCCCCATCGCATCTTGGTCAGGTTGATTTTGTTCCATATGGTCATCATTTCCCACTTAGCCATCCGAGTGAAACAGCAGCATTGGTCATAAAGCAGATGAGAGTATGGGATAAATAAAAGGTTTGAGGTAGACCATCTACTCAAAACGAAAAATGAGATGTTTATGACAAGTAAGCACAATTTTTCGTTCTGGGGGTAGACCAGTTTGGCTAAAAAATTTCACTAGTAGAATACTTGATGAATTCGCGAGAAACAAAGTAAACCATATAATTAGAATAGAGGAGGATGAGAATGAGTCAATTCAAGATGTTGACTAAATACATACCGATGCTTCAAGAAGATCATATTGGAGAATGGATGATCGATCAAGAAAATGATGGAACAGCGGAACATCCAATTCAAATGCCTTTTGTGAAATATTCCGAAACGGTCCGTCACTTTATCGAAGATGTCTATAACTTTGCGGAACAACATCAAGAGCTGGAGCTTACCCGCTACAGAGAGATCCTCAAAGAAAATGGCATTGAAGGTGGACCGAACGATATGGAAAATGTGGACATCTCTAGTTTAAATGCGCAGTGTATGCTTGCTCTCATCATGGGAGTGGTGAGAGCTGAGCGGTTTTGCGATGGTACCATATTCAATTCCTTTAAAAGTGGAGCCATCTTAAAATGGCTTGAAAGATTGAAAAATCTAGATGTATGAAATCTAGGTTTTTTGTTTCTGAAACGAGATCACGAGAATGTGAATTGCTCCGCTTCTTGACGAAATAGATCAAGCAGCAGCTGCTTGGTCTTTTCCAGAGAAAGATGGGGTTCTTTATGAGTTAAGATTCCTATCGAGATAAAAGGGTCCTCCATTTCAATTGGAACTTGCACAAACTCGTCTGACAATGGGATAAAGGAAAGGACGACTCCGACAGAGGGGAATTCCTTTAGAAATGATGGAATTGCTGAAATCTGGCTGATGGTATAAGTGAACGGCTCCACATTTATTCTTGAGAGTTCCTTTTGTAACTTCATGTGATATAAACAGCTTTCCCCTCCTATGATCAAAGGCTGTTGATAAAGATCCTTGATCAATGAAATCGTTCCAACTTGATCTGCCTGCTGTTTTGCGATAATAAAAGACATTTCCTCCTTGTACAACTCCTCAAACGCAAGTGTATTCATCACTGGTTCCCCTGCAATGGCAAAATCAATCTCACCCTTGAGCAGAAGCTTGTGAAGAAAGTCTGTATTACCGATGATAAAGTGGCATGTGATATTCGGTTTATGTCTCCTGAATATTTGAAGGACGGAAGGAAGAATAGTGGCAGAAATTGGTTCTATGACGCCTATATTCAAGGTTCCGATTTCTTCTTTTTGGAGTTTTTGTGATTGTTCTAATACAAAGTGCCAATGGAGTATCAACTGATCAATCTCTTTGGCAAACAATTGTCCTGAAGGGGTTAATTCAGCCTCCCATCCTCTTACAAACAATTGAAATCCTAACTCCTTTTCTAATCGTTTGATCTGATTCGTTATGGTCGACTGTGCATAATTCAATTTTTGAGCGGCTTTTGAGAATGTCCCTTCCTGAATCACGGCTTGAAATGCTTTTAACTCTTTTAAGTCCATTTCTAATAATCTCCATTCGATATATGAATATAATTTTATATATTATTCAATTATATAAAATGAGTATTGGGATGTAAAATGAAGTGAGACAGAAAAAAGGAGATGACATTCATGCCATTTGTAAAAGTCAGTTATATGGAAAAGGCGTACGATCAAGAAAGCTTAGCTTCTGTTAGCCAAACGATCATGAAGGCTCTGATGAAAGAATTTCAAGTTCCTAAAAAAGACTACTTTCAGGTGTTCAGTTCACATAAGAAAGAAGAATTTTTTTATGATCCCCATTATCTTCTTCGTCATGAGAGGGATCATCGTCTTTTATATATCCAAATTACATGTGGTTCAGGAAGAAACGAGGAACAGAAGCAGTCTTTATATAAGGAAGTAGCTGACCAGTTGTATTGCCAGCTCAATATACGTAAAGAAAATGTATTCATTATGCTGATTGAGACAGGCTTGGAGAATTGGTCCTTTGGAGAAGGGCTTGCGCAGATGATCAAGTAACGGAACGAATGAAAGGGGAAATAGCTATGCATCAACCAATCAAGCCAACTGTAAAATTCACTCTCGGAGATTTTGCTCCAGCATTTGTTGAGTATTCAGAAAAAGTTCTCTTTGGAGATTTGTGGAGGAGAGAGGAACTTTCTCTAAGAGATCGCAGTCTAATTACAGTCTCAGCCTTAGTAAGTGCGGGCAACCTGAATCAGCTGGAATATCATTTACATCTTGCCAAAGAAAATGGTGTAACGAAGAAAGAATTGATTGAACTCATCACCCATCTTAGTTTTTATAGCGGATGGCCTAAAGCAGCTTCAGCACTAGAAGCGGCTAAACATATTTTGGAGGACGAATAAAGTTCATCAAACAATGAGCCCTATTTGATATAGGGCTTTTTATATGCGGTAAATTTTATTTTAAAATCTTCTGTTGACCTTCCCCTTAACTGAAGGGTTTATACTTTGATCAGATCAACAAAACGGAGGAGATGCAGGATGTTCAAGATCGGCGATTTTTCTATGTTAAGTAAAGTGCCTGTTAAAACGTTAAGATATTATGACCAAATTGATTTATTAAAGCCTAAGCAGATTGATCAAGATTCAGGATACCGTTATTACTCAGCTGAACAGCTGCTTGAGGTCAACCGAATTTTTCTGTACAAGGAATTGGGCTTTACGTTAAAGCAAATGGCTCAGCTTCTTCGTGAAGATATCTCAGTAGAGCAAATTCAGGGCATGTTTCTGCTGAAAGAAAGTGAAATTCAGCAATTGATCGAGAGAGAACAACAGAAATTAGCGCGTATTAAGGAGCGGATGCACCTCATCAAACGAGAGGGATGTGTTGAAAAAGAACAGGAGGTCATCATCAAATCCGTTGAAAGCAAACGCATCATGTCTTTTCAATCCAACGGATCTGTTGACGAAATTCCTTCATTCTTTCAAATGTTTCATCATTTATTACTTAAACATCAACAAGAATCGATCTCTGGACCACAAGTAGTGCTATGGAGGGAATCATTCGAAAAAGAAAGTGAGTTCGAGTTTGAGGTGGGGTATTCCGTCAAAGCGTTAAGGGGCACTCTTCCTCAAGGAATCAAGATACGTACGTTACCCGCTGAAGAAACCATGGCGACACTATTATTTCATTCACATTCTCCATCCGCACAAACAGCTTGTATTGACCTGGCGACATGGATCGAAAATAATGGATACCGCGTGAAAGAAGACCAGCCGGGCCGAGAGATTTATTACCCATTGTCTGAAAATGAAGAAGGCAGACTCATTGAAATTCAAATTCCTATTATAGATGAAATCAAATCGTAAACATTGCCCAAAGGAGAAACGTCACGATGAAAAATAAAACCGTTGTCTATTTACTTGCATTAGCAGCCTTTTTAATCGGAACAATCGAATATATCATTACAGGCATTATCCAGATGGTCGCAGATGATTTACATGTCACGACGTCTGCCGCTGGATTATTGGTCACGTCTTTAGCGCTCTCAGCGGCAATCGGCGCACCGATTGTCATTGCACTGACCATCAATATAGACCGCAGAAAAATATTGTCATGGATGCTGATTATTTTTATTTTAAGTAATTTCATCACAAGTGTCAGCCATTCGTTTGAAATGGTGATGATGACAAGGATTTTACAAGGAATCAGTGGGGGAACGGCTATTGTGGTGGCAATGGCTGTTGCGACTCGTCTTGTAGAACGTGAAAAAAGAGGAACAGCTATTGGTATCATTTTAATGGGACTCAGCAGCTCCTTGGTTTTAGGCGTTCCAATCGGGACATTTTTAAGCAGTATGATCGGATGGAAAGCATTATTCGCAGCCATTGGATTGATCACGCTTATTCCGCTGATTGTTGTGTATAGGCGGATTCCCTCTATGAAAGAACAAGAACCGGTGACGCTTCGTATGCAGTTATCGATTTTAAAAGATAAGCGAATATTACTCGCGGTGGCAGTGACGCTATTCTATGTAGGTGGATATTCCACGTTATTTACCTATTTAACGCCCTTCCTGCAAGCATCAGCAAACCTTAGCATCACAGAAATCAGTGGTATTTTGTTACTAGCAGGAATATGCAGCTTTTTGGGTTCCAGCCTTGGAGGGATGGCGGCAGATAAAAAAGGCCCAATATTTACGATTTTCTCAGGAATCATTTTGCAAATCATCATGCTCTTGCTGCTATCATTTGTCACAGGTAATCTCGTGGTCATGGTAGCTGTCATGATGATATGGATGATCGCTACATGGAGCACATCACCAGCTCAGCAGTTATATCTTGTCACACTTGTACCAAAATCTCCTGATATCGCCTTAAGTGTCAATACATCATTTATTCAATTCGGATTTGCCTTAGGCTCTGGTGTAGGAGGGATTGTGCTAAGCGAAACATCTATATTAAACCTAAGCTGGATCAGTGCTGGCACTGTTTTTCTCGCTTTACTCATGACCATTCTAATGGTAGAGTTTGATCGGTTTTCTCAGCGTAAGAGTTTGAAGATGATCGAGCAAGGAAGCTAACTTACATTCAATTTTGTATGGAAGGAACTACTTATTTCGGGTAGTTCCTTTTTGATTTGAAGAATGCACCAGTGAAGTTGTTTATTTGCTACAATAGGAGTCAATATCCAAGCTGCTAGACAAGGAGAGAATACAGAATGCCAATAAGTGAGGAAATGATCAATCGAAAAGGCGCTCGAAAGGGGACTGATATCCCTCATGACGTCTTGACCCTTTTGAATCAGGGAGAGATCGAAAGTGTGAATTTAACTGAATGGCTGGCTGTCAATCATATGACGCTAATACAGCATGTTTTGCCGTCCGTTGGTTTAGAGCATCGTTTAGACGATGTATCATCTGAGATCACTAAACAAAAAGCTGAATCAGGAATGAAAGCCATTCGGCTCATTGGTCAATTGTTAGATGACGTGCTATATGAAGAGAATGAAGAAAAACAAACGGAAGTGCTACAGGTATTTGCTCACCATGTATCTGATAGCGTTCGCTGTTGGGCTGCTTATATGAACAAACAGAGTTTATCAACACTGGAAGAGAAACTTGCGTACATTCAGCCATTTGCAGCTGATCATCATTTTGGTGTTCGAGAAATTGCATGGATGTCAGTGAGAGAAAGTCTAAGTGTTCAGCTCGATCAAAGTATAGAGCATTTAACAGAATGGGCAAAAAGCGAGGATGAAAATCTTCGCCGGTTCTCTTTAGAGGCAATCCGTCCGAGAGGGGTATGGACAAAGCATATTGAGTTATTAAAACAGGAGCCAGAGAGGGCACTGCCTATTCTAAATTTACTCAAATCCGATCCATCCACATATGTTCAAGATTCTGTAGGAAACTGGCTCAATGACGCGAGTAAAACACAGCCCAATTGGGTCGTGAGCCTTTGTGAACAGTGGTCAAAGGATTCTGATACAAAAGCGACTAGCAGAATTGTTAAGAAAGCCAAGAGAACGATTGTGAAGGGGAAGTTGTGAATAAGAATATGAACTGAAATTCCTTTGTAATACAAAATTCAATAGAGCATATTATTTCTTCCGACTAACTCTAAAATAAAATCTATTTATAAAGAAAACAATATACAGAGAGAGTGAATAGTACCATTGATGAATCAAGATACTTTTGCTGAATGGTTAAGAACTTATGCCAATATAAAACCATACTCCATAGGAAGATACTCTAAAGCTATTGGTACAATATCATTAGAATTAAGAGATTATGGATTACAGAGTATTAATTTATTTAATTTAACTGATACTGCCTTTATTGATGCAATTCTGAGTAATTCTGAGTTTAAAAAGAAGAATGAAAAAGGACATAGGATGTATAGTGTAGCTTTAAATTATTTGAAAAAATACATTGAGTATTATTATGCATCTGAGTTACAAGCAGAACTATTTAAAGAGGAGCAGGAGTTTGAAAAATACCTAATAGGAAATTCTGCTGATATCAGTAGTGTTGATATTGAGGATAAGCCAAAAGATAAGCCTAAACATAGGTTAGTGAATAATAAAAAGGTATGGTGTAGAAATCCTAAATATGCAAGTGGAGCTGTAGCCGATGCAAACTATTTATGTGAGTTTGAAAATCAACACAAACATTTTATTTCTAAATTCAATGGAAAGAATTATGTAGAGGCTCACCACTTGATACCAATGCAATATCAATATCAATTTGATCATAGTTTAGACATCCATGCTAATATTGTTTCAATTTGTTTAGTCTGTCATAAGAAAATCCATTATGGACGATTTGAGGACAAGAAAGAAATATTAGATAAGCTATTTAACAGTAGGAGACAAAGACTTATTAAAGGTGGAATAGATATAGAAATTTCACAGTTATACTCTTACTATCAGGATTAAGAAATCTAAGTAAATTGTGGCTGGCTTAATTATTCCTACAGCAAATTAGGATGCTAACAGACAAAATTTAATTAATGTCCAAATTCACCCAACATATCATTTAAAGAATGAATTTCAATTGCGATGCAAAAAATAAAGCTTTACATGATCCATCATCTTCATGTAAGATATGGAGAAATTAAAAGCGAAGAAAAGGACATGAGCCATTTTTACTGGTTACCAGAGAGGGAAGTCACGCTGAAATCTTCCTAACACAGAAAAGTGTCTTACCACCTTTGAGCTGTATTGGGGAAATCATAGTATCCAATATCGTCTACGCCACGTTACGGCACCAGAGCCATAAAGCGAATACGCGTTATGGGAATTTGGGTGGAACCACGGATTACACATTCGTCCCTCTATGAGGGATGGGTGTGTTTTTTTGTTCACTCAACTATCATCATTGCTTTGAAAAGGACATGAGCCACTTTTATCGGTTACCAGAGAGGGAAGTCACGCTGAAATCTTCCTAACGCAGAAAAGTTGTCTTACCACCTTTGAGCTGTATTGGGGAAAATTGAAGTATCCAATACCGACTATGCCACGTTACGGCACCAGAGCCATAAAGCGAATATGCGTTATGGGAATTTGGGTGGAACCACGGATTACACATTCGTCCCTTTATGAGGGATGGGTGTGTTTTTTTATTTCAAAAAATGAAAGGTGTGTCAGTCATGAGAGAAAAAATGGTGAAGATTCAATTTCCAGATGGAAAGATAAAGGAGTTCTCTGCAGGTACGACTGTCGCAGATATTGCCTCCAATATTAGCCCAAGCTTAATGAAGAAAGCAGTGGCAGGAAAGATCAATGAACAAATGGTCGATGTAAGTCATCAGCTGGAAAGTGATGCTCGGCTGTCTATTGTCACACTCGATTCAAAAGAAGGCCTTGAAGTGCTGCGCCATACATCTGCACACGTATTAGCCCAAGCTGTGAAAAGGTTATACGACAATGTCACACTTGGAATCGGGCCTGTTATCGAAAATGGATTTTACTATGACATGAAGCTGAATCAAACATTAAGTGTAGAGGATTTGGCTGCTATTGAAAAAGAAATGGAAAACATCATAAACGAGAATCATCATATCCAAAGAAAGGAGATTTCCTACAAAGAAGCTGAATCGATGTTTGAGCATGATCCATATAAGCTGGATATTTTAAAACGTCTCCCATCTGGAGAAGCCATCACAGTGTATCAGCAAGGTGAATTTATCGACTTATGCCGCGGGCCTCATTTACCTTCTACTGGTTTCGTAAAGTCATTTAAGCTAACACGTGTTGCAGGGGCTTATTGGCGGGGTGATAGTCATCAAGATGTATTGCAGCGAGTGTATGGTGTCGCATTTCAACATCCAAAACAACTAGCTAATTATCTTCATTTCATAGAAGAAGCAAACAAACGTGATCACCGAAAATTAGGGAAACAATTATCACTCTTTATGTTTTCAGAAGAAGCGCCAGGTATGCCGTTTTATTTACCAAAAGGTCAGCTTGTCAGAAATGAATTAATGGCCTTTTCAAAAGAAGTGCGGAGCAAAGCGCAATATGAAGAAGTGAGTACACCGTTTATGATGAACCAAGAGCTATGGGAAAAGTCAGGGCACTGGGACCATTATCATGAAAATATGTATTTTTCAGAAGTAGATCATACAAGCTTTGCTTTAAAACCGATGAATTGTCCAGGACATATGCTCATGTTTAAAAACAGTTTATATTCATACAGAGACCTTCCGATCAGGATGGCTGAGTTTGGTCAGGTGCATCGTCATGAATTTAGCGGAGCATTAAATGGATTGTTCAGGGTCAGGACATTTTGCCAAGATGATGCCCATATTTTTTTGAGAGAAGATCAAATTGAAGCTGAAATCAAACGGATTTTCCAATTAGTTGATCATGTGTATCGGACATTTGGTTTTGAGTACTCTGTGGAACTATCCACTCGTCCAGAAAAAGCGCTAGGGGATGATGCCATTTGGGATATTTCTGAATCAGCGCTAAAGAATGTGCTTGATCGGCTAAAGGTCGATTACCAGTTAAATGAAGGAGATGGGGCATTTTATGGCCCGAAGATCGATTTTCATATTAAAGACGCCTTGCAGCGGAGCCACCAGTGCGCCACAATCCAGTTAGATTTTCAAATGCCTGAGAAATTTGATTTAACATATATCAATGAAAAGAATGAAAAGGTACGGCCAGTTGTGATTCACAGTGCCATTTTCGGTTCTCTTGATCGCTTCCTTGGCATTCTCACCGAGCATTTTGCAGGCGCCTTCCCGTTATGGCTGGCACCAGTACAAGTACAAATCATCCCTGTCTCAAAGGTTCACCTTGATCATTGCCTCGAGGTGCAGCAGCAATTAAGAAAGATCGGAATCAGAGTCACAATCGATGAACGGGATGAAAAGCTCGGCTATAAAATGAGAGAAGCACAAATGCAAAAAATCCCTTATATCGCTGTCATTGGCGATACAGAAATGCAAGACAAATCGCTAAATATTAGACAGCATGGAGAAAAAGCTTCGAAGCAGCTGTTTATCGAGGACTTTAAACATTTGGCAGTTCAGCAAATACAAAACAGAACGGTTGCTCAAGAAATGATGTGATGATTAATTGAAGAAGGATAAGACGTTCATTGAATGATGGGCGTCTTTTCATTTGCGAAAAAAGCCGAATTGACAATAGAAAGGGAAAATATTGAAACATTTTTTCGGGTAAAATCGTAATAAAGATAGAGCGTTCACAGAAGCCTTTGAAACGGAGAGGAGTATTGCATGGAACAAGCTGCACTAAAAAAGATGAGGACGAAACAAATAGCTGTCTCTAATTTAATAGCTGTTATCTTAATCATCGCTTTTTATATGTTGATTCAAATTGTTGAAATTCGATTTACACATTTCTTTCTTTGTTTAGGAATTTTAATGCTCCTTCAAAGCATTTATGGTTTTATTAAAAAAGGATCAACAAAGTCCTTTATTCCAATTTTCGAGCAGATAGCTATTTATGAAAGAGAAAAATTAGGGAAAGAGTGGGAGAAGGAACAGAGGATGGATAATGTTTGGAAACTGATAATGAGTGGGCTTATGTTCTTTCAGTCACTTAGCTTCCAAGATGTATCGAACCCATTCTTTGATATCCAACCTATGTTTCTACTTTTCTTATTGATTATGGCTCTAGCTCTTATTAATATAAGCATGCTTTTTCGCTTTAGAAAAATCGACCGATCGACTGTAGGTGAATTAACAGGCTACACAAAAGAGTCAAACATAATGGCAATAGCTTTAGGGTTCTTTACTGTAATCATCATCTTCATCTTTATCGTCATTTTTCTTCTTCCATAAAACATCATTATTTTGAGGTGAAACGATTGAATGCAAACATTCAACAACTGATTGATCAGACAAAGTCGAAATTTGGCTTAGATCTTTATGATCTAAAAAGACACAGCTTTCATCGTTACGTCAACATGTTCAATGAAACGATTTATACATTGAATATGGAATGGTTCCCCTCTCATGAAGCTGAACCTGCGGACGACGATGTCAACCCAGACGGCACAGCTGTCATTGAAGTCAATTTGAATACAGGACAGATCGAATCGGTTATTTTTGTCATGGACAAAACCTATGCGCAGCATGGGGTCATGTTTAAGAGACCTTATCCAGTTCATGTCATTCAATGGATCGAACAAGAAACAGGATTGATCTATGGTGAGCATTTTCATATGCATCAGAAGAAGAAAGGGGAACTTTCTTTCGAAGAAGCAATAGATGGTATGAAAGTAACACCTTCAGGCAGAATCGAAGTGAAATGGAATGAACATGGACAGCTCATGTACTTTACACACCACGGCCCATTTTTAGCCAAAACATTACTGAAAGCTGAGAAATATGCGCTTTCCCTTGATAAGCTGGAGAACATAGCTGAGCAGCAAGTGGAGCTGTTTCAATGGCCTTCCTTTGAGCACAATCGAATCCGATCTATTTATGCGTTAGAAGAAATTTATGTGAAGAACGATGGAACAGGAACTCTTCCGTTTGAAATTGGTCGTGAAGAAACGCATTGTATACACATGAATGAGATCATTGAGTGGAATGAACCGTTAAATAATGCTTTTGAAAAAAAGGAAATGAATATTCATGAGAATATTTCAGCTGAACAAGCTTTCTCATTGGAACCGTCACCAGATACCTTCCCGATATCAAAAGAAGAGCAAGCTGAGTGTATCAAAGCAGCCCGAACCTTCTTGGCGCAAAAATATCCAAAGGATACAGGGAAGTGGGTTCTGAAAACACTCCATCGAGATCATGGATACATCGATGCGATATTAAAAACGAACGGGCAAGAAGGCAGTGGGTTTATGGACAAGATCAAGGTCTTCATTGACGCCACCTCGTTTGAAGCCGTTAATTACATAGATAAAAAAGAAATGTTTCAAGTGTGCGGGATACTGAGCCCTTCTCAAGCGGCAAGTGAAATTTCTGTATCTCAGAAAGAAGCCTTTGAAAAATTGAGAGAACGTCTTGAACTTACACCTATTTACGTCTATGACGAAGCGCAAAAACATTATGTTCTATGCGGAAAGCTCGATTGCCATGATGGTGTTGATGCAGAGAGCGGCGAAGTGTTTTCTTTGAAAGAACAGTGAGGAGCTGTTCTTTTTTGTCTCATTGCACCAATTTTTTGAAGAAATTTGGAATTTTGTAGCAGGAAGTTGTCGTTTCATCACGAAAGAAACAGATAAGAATATGATCATAGGTCCATCGGTTGGAATTTAGTAGACGTCATTCATATGAAACACTCATGACAGTAAAGTTGATCTACAATGCTTTTTGAAAAAAATGAAATCGTGTCTCTAGTAGTATACGACATTTGGTGGGCTGACATCATAGGATGACTTTGAACATGTTTGGTTTAGGTAAGCTTGAAGCCATGATAGAAGAAAGTGAGGATATCTACCTTGAGTACATTGGAAGTGTTTCGTCAGTTTTTGGTTGACCATTATCCTGCGTTACAAGATGAACTTTGGCTAAAAGATGTTGATACCCTTCGAATCTCTCCTATTCTTCATCCTTTTCTGAAAAGCAAGCTGCCAGAGGGGATCGAAAAATTCACTTGTGTCCTATTCACGCAGCAGACAGATCAAACGGCTGCACCGCTCAAAGTATACCTTCTATTAGATGAATATGAGCAATCACTTTATGCCATTGATTTGATGAATGAACAAATAGTGCTTCATTAATACAGAAGCAAAAAGCTGCTTGAGAGCTCCTCAGCAGCTTTTTTTGATATACATTAGTCGATCATATCAACCAATCTTGAGTGCAAGTTGTCCAATTCTTTCTTTGTTGGAAAAGAGCTGATCAGTAGCGTAGATTGTCCGAATTGAAGAGGCAGCTCAGTATCGGTCACAATCATATCGATCCCAAGTTCCTCCATCGTGACATCATTTAATGTATTCTCTGGACTTGTGAAAATGTGAATGAGAGGAGGCACGCTTAATTTAATTAAATCCGCAATAAACAAACTATGATAATAGCCTAATGTTGAAATAACAAATATGTTCAACACGTTTCTCCGTTCCATTTCCAATTGAACAAGCCCTCTCCAGGACGACGTAATCATACGAATCAATTCCCGTTCATTTTTCACAAAAGGACCGAGGATATCGTCTGTTTTTAACTCTTGGATGATATGAGTAATCCTCGAATAGAAATAAGGGAACTGTTTTTTCACCTCTGATAAATAGCTCGATTTCTTTTTGAAAAGGAATCCATCTCTCACGGTAATTTCATTGGAATACACATAATATTGGAGAAGAACGAGTGTCATCACCTTGCGATTCGCTATTTCTTGATGAAAAATCGACTCCAATTGGTTGATAAATGAATGAATGGCATCATAAAGTCGTGGTGTATGTGACTGGAAGAACGTCAATTTTTCTTCGACAGTTTCAATTGATTTAAAGTGTCCAATAGCTGGTTCGATCAATAGCAAGAAGACAAATTCATGATGATCCAGCGTCACATCAAATACGTCTTTGGTCATTCGGCAAATATGCTCTTCCCATGTTTTGATTTGATCATAGATCCCTTTGGCTGCAGAAGTTTGTTTTTCCTCTTTCATTGAGTACGTATATTTACGGCTTATTGTGAAATTTTTCCTCATTCGGTGAATGGAAACGGCGAACCACAGGCAGTATTTATCTATCGCCACATCTGGTACATTGACTTCGATCACCTGAAATAGCTCTTGTAATAAATCAACTGCATCTTGCTTTTGAATATCATCGAATGGCCAAAGCCGGCTTCCATACACTTCAAACAAAAATTCAACAAAGAATTGACGAATCTCCTTCTCATTTCCATGGAACTGCATACTATCTGGGCGCAATTCAATGTCATAAGAGATAAGGATGGAATTGATTTTATGAATGGTGTTATACAATGTGGATCTACTGATATTAAGCGTGTCCATCCATTCATAGAAAGACCTGTTTTGTTCGAAAAAAATGCCATCAATCAATCGAATTTCAATCGTATCTTTTAAAATTTCCTTGATATAGTAGTCCACTCGTATCGTCTGTGTATAACAAATGGATATGCCTTGTCTTGGCTTTATGTGGATTAATGGCTCACCGTTCTCTGTTTTGAACGATTTCATTTGTTCTAAATCGCTTTGAATGGCACGAACCGAACCGATATGTTCATTCGATATCTCTTGAAGGCTCCACCACTTATTTTTGGATACAAGCAGTTTTAAAATTTTTATCCATCTCTTTGATTTATTATCAATGAGCTCCATCAAACAACTAACTCCTTCCCTTGGCTTGCCTCTATATTATGAAGTTCACTTAAAGAACATTTGATTCTCAAAATAGGCATGAAATGATTGTAATGTTTAGGCTAAATCGTTTTGTCTTCACTTTTCATGATAAAAGAGAAAAAAATTAGACGAAAACAAATGTTATGCCCTGATTCTCCATATTTTTCATTTAAAAGGTGATAAGTAAGCCATGAATCCTATAAAAATGGATCATTTTAGATATTTCGTTTATTTTTTTGCTGTTGAAACGGTAAATGTAAGAATAAAACGCAGTAGCTTTTTGATTACCATATGAAAGGGAGTAGAAAGGAATGCGATCTATATGATGCTGAACTGTCTCACCATACATACCATATGATACATGCTTGTTTCATATGAACGAACCATATGTGAGTACATGCTTATATATGCATGTACACATTATTTATTGTTCATTCCAGTATAAATAGAAAAATTCACATTTATTCATTTCACGATCCTCTCACTATTCCCCATTTCTATAGACCCCTATCCAGTTATTATATCCACTACTCATGATTTCCTTTCAAGCTCATGATTGATCAACTCATTTTATTCATAGGGTCTTAAGGTGCAAATTTGTAGAAAATATTTGATCAGAAGCGGAGTGATTGATCTGACAGTATACAAATGATTTTTTTATCATTGTTGAAAATTAATTTTAGAAAAGGGTGGATGTATTGAAAAGAATATTGTCATTGGCTCTCATCGCGGTGTTAGTCATACAGTCTACTATATTAGGAATCTTGCCTTTAGCAGGGGCACAAGCAAAAGAAAGCCAAGAAAACATTTATGGAGATATTGAGTTTGCTGACAGCGAAGGAAACAAGTTATCAAGCATGGAAGACCAGCAAGTCAGAAAGGCAATTGTCCATTGGTCGATAAAAGGAATGGATCTAATAAAGCAACATCCCTATGTTCTCTCTCTTCCTTCAGCCATACAGGTAGAGAAGGAGCAGAAAGAACCCATTACTGTGGGTGACATACTTGTTGGTGAGTATACCGTTTCAAAACAAAATGAAGTAACGGTCATATTTAAAGAAGATGTTGAGCTTGATCCAAATTTAGAAGGATCAATAGACATCGATGTCACCAGTATAGCTGAGCCAAAAGAGAAAACAAAGCAAAAAGAGCGTGAAGAAAGCCTTCCAAAAGATGACTCAACCTCATCTGAAAAAAACGATAAGAATCAAGAAGCCGCTCAAACGAAACAAAGTGATGAAGATGAATTACTAAAAAACAAAGTGAGCGTATCTAAGCGTGTAGGGCTGCAAAGTGTTTCAAAACAAATGCAGATACAAGAAAATCTTCTCACTGATGCGAAATTAATTTTTGAAGATCAAGAAGGAAATTCAATTGATAAGCCTGACATCAACTCGCTTATTTCCATTAACTATGAGTGGGCGATCCCAAATGGTCATAGTTATAATGGCGGGGATGAATTCCATTTCAAGGTTCCAGAGGAATTAGTGATTTATGAAAAAATCGATCGTCTCGAGATGAAATTTAATCAGGCAACCATTGGTTATTTTTCTGTAGATGAGAGCGGAAATGCCTCCATCGAATTCACTGATTTTATCAAACAATTTTCAAATATCCATGGAACACTTCAAGTGTGGACGCAATTAGATCAAAAAACAGTCATTACTGAAGAAAAAGAAGTAGTCATTACCCCGATTGAAGGCAAAGATACGATATCGATCCCGATTCAATACATTCCAAATGGTCCAAACGTCTCTAAAAAGGGTGAACCAAATCGATCTTACAATGCTGAAACCATTCAATGGACAGTCGATTTTAATATGGACTTAGACGATGTGAAACAAGCGAGACTTTTAGATCCGATTCAAGAAGGTCAAGCGTTAAAAAAAGATTCAATCAAGCTTTATCGTGTTGATACAAAGCTAAATGGTGAAACATCGCTTGGTCAGCTGCTTGACGAAAACCACTACACAATCGGCCAAACAGCAGATGGTCAAGATTTCACGATTGAATTTAAAGATGACGTGCATCTAGCTTACCGTTTAATGTATGAAACGGACATTACGAATCAAGATCAGTCTGCGTTTCGTAATAAAGCATCCCTTGTCTCTGCTGATAAAGTGATTAGTTCAGCAGAAGGAACAGTGAATGTGACAAGAGGCAGTCCTTTAAATAAAAAAGCCGCCCACTACGATCCAGTCACACAAACAATTACGTGGGAAATTCGTTATAACTATAACGAAAAAAAGATTGCTGAAAAGGATGCTTTGTTAGAAGACTTCTTTAATGGCACACAGGCGCTGATTTCTGATTCAATTCAAGTCAAGGAAGTCACAATTGATCAGGATGGCAAAGAATCAGGAACAAAAGCATTTGAACATTATGTGGTTCAACCTCAAAAAAAGGATGAACAAAACGGGTTTACCTTGCAATTCAATCAAGATATTCAATCGGCTTATCTCATCACATATCAAACAAAAGCAACCGAGCGGATTTTTGAAGCAGAAGAGATTATCAATACTGTAACAACTGGCAAAGAGAGCAAACAAGGGAAGCAAAGAATTGACCAACAAATCCTAACGAAAAATCATGGAACACCGAATTACAAGAACAAGACCATTCCATGGCGTATCACCTTCAACAAAGATCAACAAACCATGAACAACCTAATACTAAAAGATACGTTTACAAACGAAGGATTGACGCTGCAAAAAGATAGTTTAAAAGTGACGACAGGTAATACAGTGCTTGAAGAAGGCACAGATTATCAAATAGTTGAACATGCAAATGGATTTGATATTCAATTTACGAAAGAAATTAAGACAGAACATACCGTCACATATACAACGTCTTTTGATTATGAAAAAAGAGCAGATAAAGATCAAAAGAACCTGCGTAATCATGTAAAGCTTGAATGGATAAATGAAGATGGCAAGGATTTGACGAAGGAAAATCAATCTGTCTTCACGCCTGACACATACACACAGTCAAATGGGTTCAAGAACGGAACCTATGATGCAAAGAAAAAAGAGATCACATGGAATATCGGTGTGAACTATAACTTGAAACATTTAGAAGAGGCGAAAATCGAGGATTTCATTCAAGGAAATCAGCGTTTGCTTAAAGATTCAATCACCATCTACTCGCTTGATTTACAAGGCGGGGAAAATGGAGCGGAAGAAAAAGAGGTATTAGCGAAAGAACATTATGACATCAAATTCCTTGAAAATGAAAAAGGAGAATCAGGCTTCGAAGTCATTTTCAAAAAAGCCATTGATTCCCCGTACAAAATCACGTATCAAACAAGTGTTGAAGGAATGGATTTAGTACAGAAAACCTACGAAAATAAAGCGACTCTTTATGATGGGAAGACGAAAGAATCAGACGTGAATGCTGTGGTGTCCATTCCAAATGGGGGGAAATACACGAGCAAATCAGGAAATCAACAAGGGAAGGTCATTGATTGGAAACTGAATATCAACTTTGGTCAATCAACAGTCCAAGATGCGACGATTATAGACCATCCGAGCAGTAACCAAGCCATAATAGAAAACTCATTTCATCTGTATTCAACGACAATAGATGAAAAGGGGCAAGTGACCAAAAAGGAAGAGCTGGAAAAAGGGAAGGATTATGAACTAGACCTTGAATTCGATCCAGATTCTTTTCAAATCAAATTTAAAGAAGAAATCACGAGACCATATATTTTAGAATACCAATCTCTCATTTTAGATAAGGTGGGAAGTACACTTCAAAACGAAGTAACGTTTAGAGGTGAAAATGTAAAAGAAATCAAAAAGGAATCCGAAGCCTCAATTGTGGTCAAACGCACCGCTGGCATGGGAGATGGCACAGGAGCGATTGGCGCTTTAACCATTAAAAAGGTAGACGCGAGTAGTGGAAAAGCGCTAAAAGGAGCAAGCTTTTCTCTGACAGATGCGGCGAGCGGTATCGTCATTGGAACAAAGACAACAGATGAAGAAGGAGCTCTTCGATTTGATCGTCTTCTGTATGGTGACTATATCGTGACAGAAGAGAAAGCACCTGATGGTTATATTAAGACGAAGGAACCAATCAATGTAACGATTGATCAGCCCTACGAATCAGGAGATCAAGCGAAAACAGGAAATAGCATGACGGTGCAGAACCAAGAAATTCGACAGCATGTTAAGTTAACGAAAAAAGACAAAGAGACGGGTGCGGTATTAGAGAATGCAGAATTTGAACTGAAAAATGAATCTGGAGATACCGTCCAAACCCATTTGAAAACGGACGAAAAAGGAGAAATCCTTTTCAAACATCTTGAGCCAGGTTCCTATTATTTTGTTGAGACAAACGCACCGAAAGGCTATCAATTAAATCAGCAAAAATGGCCGTTCACAATCAAAGAAAATCAAACAGAAACAACGATTGTAACTGCAGTAAATGACATCAGCAAAGGTTCTGCTGAATTGAGCAAAATAGGTGAAGGTGGAGAGAGACTAAAAGGTGCACAGTTCAAGCTCTTAGATCAAGACGGGCATGAGCTAAATGGTTCGCTTGTCACAGGAGAAAATGGCAAGATCACGATAAACGAACTAAGACCGGGTACGTATCAGCTCATTGAAACAAAAGCACCTGATGGTTATGTATTAGATGAAACACCAATCAAATTTGAAGTACCACTCGATCCAACAGAACCAGTCATCATTTCACAAAAGAACCTATATGAAACAAGTGCATTAGAAGTGATGAAAGAAGGGGAAGATGGTAAGAAGCTTCAAGGTGTTCGATTTGAAATCACGGATCAAAATGACGAAGTTGTACGTAAAGATTTGACATCAGATGAAGATGGGAAGCTTTTGGTCGATAACCTCAAACCGGGCAAATATCAGCTCGCGGAGACAGAGAGTATTGATGGTTATCAAAAGAAAAATAAACCTTATCCGTTTACCATCGAAATCGCACAAAAAACACCGGCAGAGATCAAAGTGATCAATGATCTCAAAACTGGAGCTGTCCAGCTCACGAAGCTTGGTGAAAAGAATGAAGTGCTTGAAGGAGCAGAATTCAAGCTTGTAGATGCAAATGGAAAAGAGATGAAAACAGGTCTCGTCACTGATCAGAACGGGGAAATCATCGTCAACGATCTTAAACCTGGAACCTATCAGTTTGTTGAAACGAAGGCTCCATTCGGTCACGAGCTTGACGAAACACCTGTCACTTTTGCTATTCCATTTAACCCTCAGAAGCTGGTCAGTGTGACAAAAGAAAATGGCCGCACAACAGGCGGAGTGCTGTTACACAAAAAAGGCGAAGATGGGAAATCATTAGAAGGGGTTGTCTTTGATCTATCTGATGCCAAAGGAAAGATAGTGGCAGGAGGAGAAGGGATTACAACCAATCAGGATGGAAAAATCACCTTCACAGGTCTAAAACCTGGAACCTATCAATTTGTTGAAAGAAAAAGTCTTGAAGGCTATGAATTGAGTGCGAAACCACTTGTCTTTCAAGTTGAATTAGGTCAAAAAGAATTGATTCAAGTGGAGGCCATCAATCAGCTCAAGAAAGGTTCTGTAGAACTAACAAAAATAGGGGAAGAAAAAGAAAGATTGAAAGGCGCAGAATTTACACTTTTCAATGACGATGGTAAAGAATTGATGTCAGGTTTAACAACCAACGAGAAAGGCATCATCACTGTCAACGATTTGAAACCAGGCGCTTACCAATTGGTTGAAACGAAGGCTCCTTTTGGACATAAACTTGATGCAGAACCAGTAGACTTTAAGATTGATTTCAATCCAAATCAACTGGTAAAAGTGACAAAAGAAAATATTCGGACGACAAGTGCTGTGAAGCTTCAGAAAAAAGGGGAGGATGGTCAGTTGCTCGCTGGCGTGACCTTTGACCTGATTGATGCGCACGATCAGCGTGTGAAGAAAAACTTAAAGACAGACAAAAACGGTCAACTGACAGTCGATCAACTGAAGCCAGGAACCTATCAATTTGTCGAAACAGCAAGCATTGCCGGCTATGAATTGGATCAGACACCTGTCTCATTTACGATCCGTTTAGGTCAAGACAAACCAGCAAAAGTAGAAATGATCAACAAACTGACGCCGGGAGCAGTGGAACTGACCAAAGTGGATGATGAGGGACATACGCTCGAAAATGCAGAGTTTGCTCTTCTGAGTAAAGAAGGGAAAATGTTGAAGAAATCACTTGTAACGGACCAGAAAGGAAAGCTTCGCATCAACGATCTAAAACCGGGAGAATATCAATTCGTTGAAACGAAAGCACCTCATGGCTATGAATTGGATCATAAGCCGATCCTGTTTACAATTGAGAAAAATCAGCAGAAGCCACTTCAATTAACAGCGAAGAATCACTTGATCTTAGGAAGTCTGCGTATCATAAAGGTAGACCAGCAGACAGATAGAACTTTAAAAGGTGCAGCCTTTGACATTCGTACAAAAGCCGGGAAAACCATAAAATCTGTGACAACAGGAAAAGACGGAGAAGCCATTGTCAAAGGGCTTAAACCTGGTGAATATACACTCACAGAGACGAAAGCTCCAAATGGTTATGTAGCTTTAAAGAAACCACTCGCTTTTACAATTCAAATGGGCGAAATGGAAATCAAGACAATGATTGTGAAAAATGCTCCAGTGAAGAATGAAGAGGACCACACGAATCCTCCAGCCTCACCTAAAGGGGATCAACATCCACCTCATGACTCAAACGGTGAACTGCCAAAGACTGGAGAAGAATGGCTGCGTTATATGATGTATGCAGGGATTTTACTGGTAGTTTCTGGAACTGTTCTTCTTGTTCTTAGAAGAAGAACCATTCAGTAAAAGGAAGGAACGAGTGTATTGATGAAAAAAAGAACCTTATTAGGCAGCTTTTTGGTGGTCGCGGGGCTAATGCTCATCTCCGTTCCTTTTATATATGAGTGGCGAACTTCTCAAGAGACAGCAGCAATGGAACAGGCATTAAAGATGATTGAAGAAAATGACAGTGATGCCCTTTCTTCTATTCCACATCTAACTGTGTCAGAAGAAGACCTTCGGGATGTGATGGAGCTAGAGATCCCGTCAATTGATTTAAACGAAAAAGTGCTTCCTGTTACATCAAAAGAAAATTTAGGTATTGCACTGACTCAGATCAAATCTCATCAAATGCCAGGTGAAGGGAATTTCACGATTGCAGGGCATAGAGGGTATAGAGGTGATCGGCTTTTCAGGCAGCTGCCAGAGGTGCCGAAAGGAGAAAAAGTCGTCTTACATCATCAAGCGGAAACATATGAATACAAAATTGTCAGCTCAGCTACGATTGAACCGACGGATGTTGATGTACTAAAGGATCACGGGAAAAATGAACTGACATTGATCACTTGTACTCTTGATGGTCAGAAACGATTTGTCTTAAAAGGAATACGAATCAATGCTTCAAAGGGTGAGCAACCGTCGGATGTATAACATCAACATAATAGATGATGGGTACAATGGAAGAGCAGCGTGGACGACCGACATGTTACACCAAATGTTATCAGAGCATTATCCAACATTAAAAAACGAACGTTGGGATGTTGATGTAGATACAATTCGGACTTCGCCTATTCTTCATCCTATATTGAAAAAAAAGCTTCCAATTGGTATCGAAAAATTCACCTGTGTTTTGTTCACGCAGCAGACAGCAACTTTTGGAGAACCTTTGATTGTGTACTTTTTATTAGATGAAAAAGGCGAATCGATTTACGCAATGGATCTCTTGCTCGAGCAGCAAGATACCCATTAAACGAGAAATGAAAAAGGAAGGGGCTTTGACTCCCTTCCTTTTTTGTTATTCAATTACGCAAATAACTTCAGCCCAACGACGCCAATCACAATCAGCAGCAAGCTGAGTATACGAATCATGTTTTTCGGCTCTTTAAATAGAATCATATTAAACAAGACAGAGCCCGCCGTCCCAAGTCCAATCCAGACCGTATAGGCAACGGATACTTGAACGGAAGAGAACGAGGCGTATAAAAACAAAAAGGATAAGGCAAATCCCCCGACAAATAAAATACCTGTCGTGATTTGCTTTTTCTTACTGAACATATTGAGACCAATGGTTCCGCCAATTTCAAAGGCAGAGGCTAACATCACAAAAAACCAGCCCATGTTATACCGCTTCTCCTTTCTGCTCATGTGTATCTCCATCAGACACTTTCAGTCCAATAATGCCGAGAATTAAAATGCCCATAAATAAGAGCTTTTCTAATGAGAACGAACCGCCGAACAGCGCATAATCCATCAAAGACGTACCAATCGTTCCAACTCCGGCAAACACGGCGTACACGGTCCCTGTCGGCAGCTTCTCGCAGGCTTTCATTAAAAAATAAAAATCAACCGGGATCAGGCAGATAATGATCGCCCACTCCCACACCGCATCAGCTCTATTTAAACCAAACACCCAAAGTAATTCGAATAAACAAGTGAGTGCGACATACATCCAGCTTTTTTTCATCGTATTTCCTCCTAAAACTTAAAACTGACGATTCGTCATTTTAAAACCAAAAAAGAGCGTACAGCAAGTGCTGTACTAAGTTAAGGTGTCTCTATACCAAGTGCGTAAAGAAGAAATTGCTTCACCTCTCGCTTTTGAATCAGAACCTCTTCTGTATCTGTTTCTGTAAATAAGTACATTTGCTCAGCAGACGATTCAAGTAAACCGATAATGAATTTGGCTGCATATTGACAGTTCAAATTCGCACGAACCCTTTTGTCCTGCTTTGCTTTTTCTAAAAAAGCAGCGACCCATTTGTAAATCGGCTCATAAATATCTTCCCATTCCTTTAAATGCTCCGTGGCAGCTAAACCTGAGTAGGTCAGAGCAAGGACGTCACGGTATTGTCTTGTAAAAGAGAAGATGAATTCAACAAGCGCATCTGCTTGATCGAGGACATCCGCATGCTGAGTCAATTCCTTTTCAATAGCTGGGACCATCTGCGAGATCAGATGTTCTGCGATAGCAGGCATGACAGACAGCTTTGAAGGAAAATATAGATAGTATGTTCCTTGCGCCACTCCTGCTGCTTTCACAATATCCGAAATGGTCGTCTTTTCGATTCCTTTTTCTTTAAACGCGTCAATGGCAGCAAGCATAATCTTTTCTCGTTTCGACACATCATCACCGACCTTAAATGACTGAATGTCAGTCAGTTTAGCGGAAAACTGACGATTTGTCAATATGGGTGTCTCGTTATTGAATAGGAGAATAAGTGATGAATAGATGCGGGCAGGCCTGAATAAGCTGTAAATATGGTCAAGCATCATGTGAGAAAGGGGCAGCTCTCCGTATGACATTCAGTGCGATGTTTTCCATTGCTTATTTTCTCTTGCTCGTCCCGCTCTATTTACATATGAGATACAGACAGGCGAAAAAGCAAAAACGATTTATCTATTTACGAACAGAAATCGTTCTTGCCTGTCTGTTTATTTATACGAATGTTTTATTGTATTTGACGGTCTTTCCTAATCGTTTTTCCGCACCAAGGGATCAGGTGAGTGTCAACCTCATGCCTTTGCAGTCCATTTATCAAAATCTCCATGCCTATCATCACGGCTATCCCAATCTTGTTTTTTTAAATTTGGCAGGGAACATTTTGTTATTTGTGCCACTTGGTTTTTTTCTCTATCAAGCATTCCGAACCATGTGCTGGCAAAAGGCGATTCTTGCTGGCTTTTTCTTGTCAACCATGATTGAAGTGCTTCAATGGGTATTCTCGCAATCTGGTATGATTACAAGAAGCAGCGATATAGATGATATTCTCTTAAATACACTCGGCACAGCGCTAGGTTGTATGTTGTATCGAATGTATCGACGAAGGAAGGAGAAAATCAAGTGAAGCGAGTATGTATCATTCCATGTGGGGCGAAGAAAATTTGGGACGTCCATCCAGAAGCAGGGAGCCAGCCGGCGAACCTCGTTTATTTAAGTCCACTGCATCAGCGTACGAAAAGCTATGCCCAAACGTTCTTTTCAGACTGGCTGATCATATCAGCGAAGCATGGATTCTTAAAAGAAGATGAAATCATTCATGAAAATTATGATGTGGCTTTTGGTACACCGCATGCTGATCAGATGACAAGAGAAGCACTAAGTGAGCAATTTCATGAAAAACATCTCACTGCATATGATGAACTAGTGATACTAGGTGGAAAGAAATATCGAAAGGTGATCGATCCTTTATTACTTCCTCATCAAACAGCGATTTATCCGCTAGCTCCATATAAAGGAATTGGCTATATGCTTCAGGCATTAAAGCAAGCCGTTGAGACAAAAGTAGAACTTCCGCCGCATATTTAACGTATTCACATCTACCGGTAAGCAGGGTTTTGATCATTAAAAAGAGAATGAATGAAGTAGCGATGCTGATTGTTTCATATCTTTTCAGCAGCCACTTGGATGTCCGCATCGCTTATAAAAGTGGCTATATGAACAAGGGGGCGTATGAACATGACAACCATCTATTTAGCTGGTGATTCAACCGTTGCATCTTACCCGGATCGTCCTGTTCAAGGAGGATGGGGAGAGTTTTTACATCGCTATACAGCGCAAGGCGTGAGCGTCGACAACCGCGCAATCGGTGGAAGAAGCTCAAAAACATTCATTGAAGAAGGACGGCTTGATAAAATATTGGCTGACATTCAGCCTGGGGACTGGCTGCTTACACAAATGGGGCACAATGATGCTTCAACGGAGAAGCCCGAACGGCATACAGACCCTTTCACGACGTATAAAAGCTATTTGTCTCAATATATTCACGGAGCAAGAGCGAAAGGCGCTACACCTCTTTTATTAACGCCAGTCGGCCGCTTTCATGAAAAAGACGGAGAATACATCAATGACTTCCCTGATTACTGTGCCGCTATGAAAGAACTAGCTGATGAAGAAGAAGTCCTTCTTGTTGATTTAAATACGGCAAGCCTTCAATTTTATCAAATTTCTGGCATAGAGAAAACGACTTCTTACTTTATGCTGTCAACAGGCGTAGAGGATCGCACGCACTTTACAAAAGAAGGAGCAGATGCGATTGCAAGACTTGTTTCGCTTGAATTAAAAGACCTTGGATTAACGATTGTGTGATGGATGACAGGACGAGAAAGCGCTCGTCCTGTTCTTTTTTTGCAGAAAGCTATTGATTCCCTTCACCAGAGTAGACTACAATAGGTATATATGATAATGAGAATCAATATCACTTATAAATAGATCAATCGATGAAAAACTGGAGGGACTCAAATGACAGAGCAGCTTGAATTGTTTGACGTCACCATTATTGGCGGCGGTCCAGCAGGAATGTACACCGCCTTTTATAGTGGGATGCGGGATTTAAAGACGAAGGTACTGGAGTATAACGAAAGCCTTGGCGGGAAAATCCTATTGTATCCTGAAAAGGTCATTTGGGATGTAGGCGGATTAGTGCCGACAAGAGGAGAGCAATTGATTAAACAGCTTGAACAGCAAGCCAAAACATTTGAACCTGTCATTGCATTAAATCAAAAAATAACAGACTTTCATCGCTTAGAAGATGGAAATATATTGATTTCGTCCGAAAATGGTGATCGTCATTTAACCAAAACCTTGATTCTGGCAATGGGGCATGGTATTCCAGTTCAAAGAAAGCTGGAGGTTGAAAATGCAGATCGCTATGAAGTAACAAACCTTTATTATACGGTTCAGGAGCTCAAAACCTTCGCTGGAAAAAGAGTCGTCATCTCTGGGGGCGGCGATTCTGCGGTGGATTGGGCAAATGCCCTTGTGCCAATTGCGAAAAGTGTCACTGTTATACACCGCAGAGATATGTTTGGTGGTCATGAAAAAAACGTGGCGAATATGAAAGCTTCAAGTGCACGTATTTTAACCCCACATGAATTAACTGACCTACATGGTAACGGAAAAGAAATCGAAGCTGTCACTGTTCACCATTTAGAAACAGGTGAAAAAGAACGTATTGAAACAGACGCAGTCATTGTCAACCACGGCATGAAAGGCGATTTAAGTGTTCTTGCAGAATGGGGATTAAAGCAAGGTGAATGGGGGCTCATTGAAGTGAATGAGCAGATGGAGACCAATTTACCAGGTGTGTATGCAGTAGGTGATTTATGTACACATAAAAGCAAGGTCCGCTTGATTGCAGGAACGTTTGTAGATGGTGTGAACGCACTAAATAGTGCGAAATTATATATCGAACCAGATGCGGAGAAAGTGGCGTATGTATCTTCTCATAATGAACGTTTTAAGGAAAAAAACAAAGAATTGCTGGCAGCCGGTGCGGATCGCTAAAAAAAACAAAACAAGAAGGGTGGTGCCGCAACGGCATCACCTCAGATTGTTGACAAAGGGCTAAAATGATTTTTATTTTAGCCCTTTGTCTTCTTTTCAGCGTGAATTGAAAACCCTTGAAGTCTAGGAAGATTGAGCACTGGAGCGGGGCGAATTCAACATTCGTGAGCACCAGCGCGCAGATCTGACAACGAATGCGAGGGTTTGTCTACACGCTGGGGTGGTGCCGCAACGGCATCACCTTTTTTATCGCTGAAAGGAGGTATCTGAAGATGAACGCACAAATGGAAACGATGCTACATGTGAAAAAGAAAATTCAGATGTGTCTGAAAGCAAATCAAACGAACAGATGGCAGACAAAATCTCCAAGCGTTTTAACAGCTGATGGTACCGTTGTCATTCAGCTAGAAGGAATGGAGTACGAGCTTGACGGTGGGGATAGCCTGTTTATACGATCTCACATCCCTGTTGTCATCCGTTCTTTATCTAATCAGCAAGTCACAGTCTTTGCTGTTTCATTTGAACATTACATGCTCACAAATGATGCTGATGATGAATTAATTTATAAAATCAATTATGATACCCTGCCTGATAACGGGCAAGTGGTGATGGGCTCACCGGTATTATTTCATCATATTAAACGTTTAAGTGATCCCTCTTATTCAGAAAGTAGCCAAGTGAAGCTACTAAAGCTAGTACTGCAAATATTTCAGCAACAAAATGAGAAAACAACTCATGCTGATCATTATTCAATTCAAATGATTCTTCAATACATTGCAGAGCATTACCAACAAGAACTGACCCGTAAGGACTTAGCACATAAAATGGGCTTTAATGAAAGCTATTTCTCAACTTTTTTTAAGAAAAGCGTTGGGATGAGTGTTACAGATTATATTGCACAAATTCGAATAGATGAAGCAAAAAAGCTATTGTTCAAAACCGATGAACAGGTTCAGGCGATTGCACAAAGAGTAGGCTATACTGATAGCCTCTATTTCAGCAGAAAGTTTCGTCAAAAAACGGGCAGATCGCCTAGTCAGTATCGACTGAGTCGCCAACCAAAACGAATTGCCGCTTTTCAATTTGTAGGCTCTCTGCTTGCGCTCGGAGTGAAACCAATTTGCATGGAAGAAGATATTGCTCTTTATTCAGATCTGCTTCAAGGTCAACTCAGTGATGTCTTCGTCATTCATGAACATACACCTGACGACGTTTTGAAGGACATGAACTTAGACCTCATTTTAATGCCTGATTATTTCTATACAAACATAGAATGGATGAAACGTATGGAGAAATTCGCTCCTGTGCTTGTTTTTCCATATAGTCGCCTGAGTCCTGTAGAGGAGGTACTTTGTTTAGGTAGCCTCATCGGAAGGAGCGCAGAAGCTAAGCAATGGGTGGAGCGTTATGAGAAGCAAGCACAGAAGGAAAGAGCTCGCTTGACGCCATTTTTTAAAAAAAAGGAAACGGTTGCTTTATATGAAGTAAGGGGACATGACAAGGTGTATATGTGGTCTTTTCATGCGAGAGGAGCAATCAACCTATATAAAACGTTGGGGTTGAAGCCCCCTGAAGCCATTCAAGAGGAGGTGCTGAAACCGGATAAACATGTTGTGATTCCGCTTGAGCGTTTAGCAGATTATGCAGCAGATCATATGTTTTTTATTGTGGCTGTTCGAAATGGATGGTACAGACATATGGACAAACGTATGAAGGAAAGTGATGTCCTGCGTAATTTACCCGCAGTGCAAAATGATACATTCTACCTGTTAAAACTAGAAGAATTTAGATTTGGTGAAGGGGAACGAGCGATAGAAATCATGAAACGATTCTCTCAATTTTTAATAAAAGAATAAGTGTTTCTAACAATTGTCCATAAACAAGTTATGACGATTATCCATAGACCGATAGACAAGCGGTTGATAGAATACGAGAGACAAATAAATGATAATGATTCTCAATGATTCATCATGATATGGAGGAGAAAAGTATGAAAAAACAAGGCATATTTCTTAGTTTAATGACTTTAGTGTTGTTATTCGCACTAGCAGCCTGCGGTCAAAAGGAAGAAAGTAAAAAAGCCGAAGAAAAAACAAAAACGGTTGACACAGTGAAAGGCAAGGTCGAGATTCCAGCAAATCCAAAGCGTATTCTCGTAGATGGCTATTTAGGTAGTGCTGTTGCACTAGGGGTAAAACCGGTTGGTGCCACAACACAAGATTTAAAAAACATACATCTCAAAGGCAAAGTGGATGGTGTGGCAGACATTAGTGATGAACGCTCCGCCGAAAAGGTGGCAAGCTTAAAACCAGACCTCATCATTTCAGCTGTAGACGATGAAAAGGTACTTGACGTCTACAGAAAGATTGCCCCAACGATTGTTTATCCGTTCGGTGTATTTAAAGATTCACAAGAAGAGATCACTACATTAGCCGGCATCTTGAATAAAGAAGAAGAAGGAAAAGCGTTTTTGAAAAAATTTGATCAACGTATGGAAGCTGCTAGAAAGAAAGTGAAAACAGTCATCAAAGAAGGCGAAACAGTGTCAATCTTGGGTGCATTTAGAAATGATGTCTATGTGTATGGGAATGGTATCTATCGAGGTGGACAAGCACTTTACGAACAATTGCAGCTTCAGCCGCCAAAAGAGGTTGCAGACACTATTTTAAATGGAAAGTCAGGATTAGAACAAATTTCATATGAAGTGCTACCAAAGTATGCAGGTGATTATATATTTGTTGATGAAGCCAACGGAGGTACATTCGATAAGAGCAATTCAATATGGAAAAGCTTAAAAGCAGTGAAAAAGAATCAAGTACACGACTTGGATATTACGTATTTCTGGCCATTTGATCCAATAGCTATCGCCAATCAAGCAGAAAAATACGTTGAGATATTGACAGAATTATCTCAGAAGTAAGGGGGCTGCTTTTTGTTAAAACGATTTTTCTCCTATTATAAGCCATATATGGGGCTGTTTATATTAGATTTTTCCTGTGCCGTCATAGCGGCACTACTTGAATTATCATTTCCACTTGCGATCAGTATGGTTGTAGATGACCTGCTCCCAAACAGAAACTGGGAAATGATTCTCATCTGGAGTGGAATTTTACTGGCAGTCTATGTCGTCAGCTCAGCGATGAATTATGTGGTGACATATTTTGGACATAAGCTAGGTATCAATATTGAAACAGATATGAGAAGTCAGCTATTCACCCACGTACAAAAAATGTCTTTTCGATTCTTTGATCAAAAGAAAACAGGAAAGCTTGTTTCACGCATGACAAACGATTTAATGGATATTGGTGAAATCGCTCACCACGGTCCTGAAGATTTATTTATTGCAATGATGACTCTTACAGGTGCATTTGCCCTGATGCTATCAATTAATTGGCAGCTTGCCGTCCTCACGTTTCTCATTGTTCCATTCTTAATATGGCTCTCGGTTTATTTTACGAAGAAAATGTCGATTGCCTTTGATCACATGTTTTCAAGCATTGGTCGATTCAATGCTAGGGTTGAGAATAATGTGAGCGGAATTCGAGTAGTGAAGGCATTTGGGAATGAAACGCATGAGATTGATCGCTTTATTGAACACAATGAACAGTTTAAACAAACGAAATTAACCACATACAAAATGATGGCATTACACGCTTCGATTAGTCATCTGCTTATGAAGGGCGTCACCATCTTTGGCCTTGTATGCGGGACATGGTTTGTGATGCAAAAGAATATGACCTATGGTGAATTCATTTCATTCGTCCTGCTGTCTGGAATCTTTTTAGGACCCATTCAACAAATTAATTCAGTGATTGAGACGTATCCAAAGGGAGTCGCAGGCTTTAAGAGATTTGTTTCGCTCTTAGATCAAGCCCCAGACGAAAAGGACGTCCCTGATGCAATTCATGTCGATGGGCTAAAAGGTGAAATCACATTTCATGATGTCAGCTTTGGTTATGAGAAGGACAGTTTGATCCTTGAGCATATTAATCTGGAGATCAAACAAGGGGAAACGGTTGCCATAGTAGGTCCTTCCGGTGCTGGTAAATCCACGCTATGCAGTTTATTACCAAGGTTTTATGAATGGCAATCTGGAACCATTACGATAGACGGCATTGATAGTAGACAGATGAAGCTGTCTTCACTGCGCCAACAAATTGGAATAGTCCAACAAGACGTCTATTTATTTAATGGGAGCATTCGAGAGAACATTCTTTATGGAAAGCTTGATGCAACTGAGGATGAAATATGGCAGGCAGTTTTAAAAGCAGAGCTAAAAGAACTCGTCGAATCCCTGCCCGAAGGTCTTGAGACAATGATTGGTGAAAGAGGCGTCAAGCTGTCAGGTGGACAAAAGCAGCGTGTATCAATTGCACGTATTTTCCTGAAAAATCCACCTATTTTAATACTGGATGAAGCGACCTCATCACTAGATACTGAAACAGAGGCTTCAATCCAACGATCACTAGAAGAGCTTTCAGAAGGTAGAACGACGCTAGTCATTGCGCATCGCCTTGCAACTATTCAACATGCAGATCGAATTGTGGTTGTGACAAAAGGTGGCATTGCAGAGCAAGGAAATCACAAAACATTACTAACGCAAAATGGCTTATATAAGCGCCTTTATGAAACACAATTCGGGGCATAAAAAGTTCATTAGGAGAAAAAAGCCGGCAAAAGAGCGCCGGCTTTTTTCTCATGACAAGTATCGCAATCTTTTGCCCTAGTTTCTAGGGGCAAAGAGCATTATACTCACACCTATTAAACAAATAAGAGCGCCTACCCAATCGTACAAATCAGGTGTTTTTCGATCCACCCACCAGCTCCAAATCACAGCAAGAACCACAAACACACCGCCATATGCCGCATAAACCCGTCCGAAAGTCGGGAACTGCTGGAAGGTAGTAATGACCCATAAGCGACGAGGATGAGGCTGCCGGCGATTCCGAAGCTGACCGGTTTGGCTTCACGCAGCCAAAGCCACACAAGATAGCCGCCGCCAATTTCTGCTATTCCTGCTAATAAAAAAAGAATGATCGTCAAAATCATGTAAGGACACTCCAATTCATTTCGTTACCTTCTATTATGACATGTTGAAAAAATGCGTTCTACTTCATTTACATTGTGAGGGACATGAGAGTTTGCTAGAATCAACTGAACAGAGAATGGAAACACATGGATTCTTGACTTTTCAGATAGAAGTGATCCAAATGGCCTTGCTTTTCGTAAAGTAAGTACATTCTCATGAGGAGCATACTTCCTTTTTCGGCGCTCTTTTTTTCTCTTTAAAAAAAGAGTAAAGTACAAAGTAGGCTTATTTCAGCAAATCGAGTGATAAGCAATACGTGAAGGATTTCATGATGAATGCAGCATGTTCTTTCTCATGAAAAAGGAAGGAGATGACCATGGATACACTGAAAGATTTTGAGCTGTATCACAAGATCAAATTTGATCGTCACAAGCCTTCGCTTGAAGTGCTGTATGATCGCTATGAACGTGTGTTATATTCGTTTATTTATAAAATGACTGGAAGCCGTGAGCTTACGGAGGAAGTGCTTCAAGAAGTCTTTATCAAGCTCTGGCGCGGCATAGGAGAATACCATACGGATAAAGGGAAATTCTCCTCGTGGTTATTCATGATGTCACGCAACACGGCCATTGATCTCCTAAGAAAGCACCGGAACGAAACGGCACTAGAAGATGAGCATATTGAATATTTATCCGATCATCAAGAAGATGTATCAAAGGAAGTCGAATGGAACGAGGAAAAACAAATCATACGTGAAGCAGTATCTACATTGTCAAAAGAACAGCAAACCATCATAGAAGATGTCTATTTTAAAGGAATGACACAAAAAAGTATTGCTGAAAAGCTAGGCATCCCCATTGGAACGGTGAAGGGAAGGGTTCGATTGTCATTGAAGCACTTACGGACGAGACTGTCTCGCGGAGGAAAGGAGGAAGAGGCATGACTCAGTGTAAACATCAAGTGATTGATTATTTCAACGGGCATGTACAAGGAGAAGAAAAAGCACAATTTGAAGAGCACCTCAAGCACTGCTCAGCTTGCAAAGAAGAGCTTGAAGAATTGACATCGCTCATGTCTGACATTCCATTTCTAGCAGGTGACCAAACACCTCAGGCAGGGATGAAAGACCGTATTTTATCCCAGGTGTTTGAAGAAGAGACAGTCGAAGAAAAGAATAGCCATAGGAAAGAGTTCAAGGCAGCACGTGAACAAAACGAGATCAAACCACTACAAAAGAAACGAAATCAATGGCTCTTGCCGCTCGTTGTCGCACTGCTTCTCATTTCAGCAACTGGAAACGTGTATTTCTTATCGAATGGAAAAGAACAGGCGGAAGAACCTGTCAGGGTTGTAGCGACAAAATCGCTGGCATCAGCCGCATCACCAAAAACAACGGGTGCTTTCTCAGTGATTGAGCATAACGGCAAAAAAGAGTTGGTGGTGAGTGCAGACGGATTAAAGGATCAGCTTGATTCATCTGCTGTTTATCAAGTATGGCTTATTAAAGGCGATCAGCCGGTACCAGCTGGTGCCTTTAAAACAGATAACAAAGGAGAAGGAACCGTCACCTATGCATTATCAGAAAAAGAAGCGAGTGAATCATGGGATACCGTGGCAGTTACCCTTGAACCAAAAAAGGATAACAAGCTGCCGCAAGGACCTGTCGTACTAAGCGCTGCATTTTAAATGTGATTCAGGAAGGGTGCCTTTGGGCATCCTTTTTTGATAGGCAGAGGGAACTTTTTGGCAAATCAGACGTAGTACATATGGAGGTGAAACAGATGAAACCATACATAGAAAAAGAACTATTTCTCTTATCAGTGAGACACGCATGTATTGCCATTTATTTTCTTGTCATCCCATTTTTGATCCCATTCTTTTATCGCCCATCGCTTTTATTCATTACGCTCATTGCACTTTTTATCACTCATAACTTAGCGGAAAGTATCATTTGGTTTTATAAATCGAGAAAGATCAGAAAGCATCAGTCTGGTGATCTATCGAAACGAGAACATGTCTTGACCCAGATCGTGCAAAGGCTTGAACAGCTGATGATGATCAGTTTTGTGGTGTTTTTTATAAACGAATGGATACAGGGGATAGCAGATATGTCTAACCTCTTCTTCATTACTTTTTTCTTCATCATTGTTTTCCTTCAACACACCCAGTTTTATTACGTTCAGCTATTCTTTAAATCCAAAAGCTGGTTCTCCTATGTTCCTTCATTGCAAAAGGCACGTCCTTCTTATATAGCGAGGGAGAGAAAGGCTTTGAAGAGTTCTTAATGTGCAATCACTCGTTTGATCTATCCATAAACATCAGAAAATTATGATAAAATGTGGAAAAGAAGCATATAGAAAGGGAGTGCGAACGAGTGAAAGCTGTTGGACTATTGGAGTACTTACCGATCGAGCATGAGCAAAGCTTGATGGATCAGGAAGTAGAAAAACCTAAAGCAACGGGCAAGGATATACTGGTGAAGGTAGAGGCTGTGTCAGTGAATCCAGTTGATACGAAGGTGAGATCACCGAAGGATCAGAAGGAAGAAAAACTAAAAATTCTTGGCTACGATGCAAGCGGTATGGTTGTTGAAGTCGGCGAAGCGTGTACATTATTTCAGCCGGGTGACCACGTGTACTATGCGGGAGATATCACGCGTCAAGGCTCAAATAGTGAGTATCAGCTTGTGGATGAACGGATTGTGGCAAAAAAGCCTGCAAATCTTTCTTTTGCAGAAGCAGCTGCGATGCCTCTGACGACGATTACGGCATATGAAGCGTTATTTGACCGAATGCATATGAAGCGAAACGCAGAAGGGGCAACACTGCTCATCATCGGCGGTGCAGGCGGAGTAGGTTCTATCGCCATCCAACTAGCCAAATTAGCAAATGCCACTGTGATCGCCACCGCATCAAGACCTGAAACAAAAGAGTGGTGTCTGTCATTAGGTGCTGATCATATCATTGATCATCATGAGCCGCTTCTTGCGCAGCTTCAGGAAAAAGAAATAGGCGAAGTGGATTTCATTTTATGCCTAAATGATACAGACGGACACTTCAAAGGCATGGCAGAAGCCATAAAACCGCAAGGCACGATCTGTACCATTGTCGAGAATCAGCACAACTTAGACATTCAATTACTCAAAAATAAAAGTGCTGCATTTGTATGGGAGTTCATGTTCACACGCCCTATGTACAAAACAGCGGACATGATCAAACAGCATGAGCTTTTAACAGAGACAGCTGAGTTATTTGAACAGGGGACATTGACGCATACATTAACAAAGGTTCTCAGTCCGATTAATGCTGCTCATTTGAAGCAGGCACATCAAACACTTGAGCAAGGAAAGATGATTGGCAAATTTGTACTAGAAGGATTTGAGAAAGGGGAGAGTGTATGACGTCATTACAATATCCGATTGGCTTATATGAACCGGCTGAAGAAAAAACGAAAGAACAGCTTGTGGCATGGATTGATCAGTTGGCTGCGATTCCTCAAGAATATGAAACGGTCACCAATCAATTGACAGATGCTCAGCTGGATACACCCTATCGGCCTGGAGGATGGACCGTCCGTCAGCTCATTCATCACGTAGCAGACAGCCATTTGAATGCATACTTACGATTCAAGCTTGCGCTCACAGAAGAAATACCGCACATTCGTCCATATGATCAGGCGGGATTCGCCGAGCTTCCAGATAGCAAAGCGCCCATCAGCCTATCGCTGCCCTTAATCAGCAGTCTGCATCGCAGGTGGGTTACATTACTTCGAGGGATGTCAGAGGAAGACTTCACTGCGTCTTATTATCACCCAGCCTATCAACAAACGGTGTCCTTATATGATGCAACAGGTATGTATGTCTGGCACTCAAAGCATCATCTTGCCCATATCACGGAATTAATCAAAAGAAATCAATGGAATTAAAGGAGTAGACACATGTCTGGTAGAAGAATTGTCGGCGCCATGTTTATCTGTATGGCGGCATTGTTTTATGTAGCGAAATATGTGCTTTTCGAGATACGTTATAGTAACAGCTTAGGCTCAGAAAGAACGTTTGAGGAACTTGAACAACTGCTGCCTGGCGGAACGTGGATCAGCATCATTTTTCTCATCATCGGTTTAGCCTATCTTTTATGGGATGACAGAGTCGTTCTTCAAAAAACCTTCATCCTCTCAGATAAACAAGTAGAAGAAGAACTAAAAAAGACGGATCTCAAGTGACCGTCTTTTTTCCTTTTCATGTTTAGCCGCGTTCAGGACGCAGTGCTTTTTCTAAAATAGCCAGCCCTTCATTGACTTTTTCTTTTTCCTCGTCATTGAGCCGTTGCAGGGAATTTTTAATTTTTTCGTGTCCTTTTTGATAAATACTTCTGAAAATATTTTTCGCTTCCTCTGTCAGTTCTACGACAATGATTCGCCGGTCACGCTCAGAATGCTTTCGCTCGACAAAGTTAGACTGTTCTAAACGGTCAAGCAAGCCTGTCATATTGGACAAAGAAGCCCCCATTTTTTCAGCAATTTCGGATACTTTAAGAGAGCCATGGTTATTGAGCAGCATGAGTACCTTCATTTGAGGCATACTCATATCGAGCTTCATCCATTCTGACACATCTCCAAGACCTGCAGCTGTGAGTACTTTCATATAAAGCACCCATGTCTTTTTTTCCTCTGGAGATAGAATCTCTTCTTTTAATACAGTGGTGTCATGAATATTGTATTCCACGCTTGTTCACTTCCTTTAAGCGGCTCTTTTCTCTATATTACTGATTTTTACTTCTAATTGAAAGGTTTGACGAGCTTTTGAATGTTAAACTGCATGAATTAAGTGGTATTTGTTGTATAATAATGGTCAGTCGAAATAAATGAAGCAACTTAGAAAGTTGGGAAAAACATGTGGAACAAAAAAACGGGTATGACGATCTTAAAAATGCTTTTTCCGATCGTGATTATCCTTGTCTTAATTTTTGTCGCCAAGAAGGAACTGAGCGGCCTTTCCATTAAAAAAACGTTTTATATCATTGACAGCTTGAATCGAATGGACTTGTTTATTCTTGTTTTTCTTGGACTTGTCGCAGTATTATCGATGTCCTTATATGATTTTATTTTACGAAAAAGCCTGAATATGCCCATCAGCGGCTGGAAAACGATTCGCATTTCTTGGATTGCGAACTCCTTTAACAGTGTCCTTGGGTTTGGCGGTCTATCAGGAGCAGGGCTTAGAACACTTCTATACAAAGAGTACATAACCGATACGAAAAAACTGCTCAAAGGCATTGCCCTTTTGACTTCCTCGGTCCTTTTGGGCTTATCTATTTTCAGCGATCTGATCCTGGTGAGGGTGCTTCCTGTTGAAAGTATTATCAGCCAAGAGCCGTGGTTATGGGCCTTTGTGATCATCTTTGCCTGTATTGTGCCTATTTACATCATTATGGCATCCGTACGAAAAAGCTCGATTGAGAGCGGTGAAAGCGGACTGAAGCATCCGATTTACGCTTATATCGGAGCATCGTTTTTAGAATGGCTGGCAGCTGGTCTCGTCATGTACATGGCTGTCGTCTCTATGGGGATGAATGTCGATGTACGGATTGTATTAGGCGTATTTGCGATTGCGTCAATCGGCGGTTTAATCAGTATGGTTCCGGGCGGATTTGGTTCGTTTGACCTCATCTTTTTACTGAGCATGCAGTACATTGGGTTTGATAAAGAGATGGTGCTGACGGCGCTCGTTTTGTACCGCTTCGTGTACTCGATCTTCCCGTTTATCCTTGGGCTTTGTCTAGCTGCTTACGATTTAACGGGAACGACGCTTAGACGTCTTGAAGGCAATCCGAGAATGGCACCTGCCGTAGAAACAACAAACGTCTTAATTGTGTTGCACCGTGCTTTATTAATCCGTTTATTGTACGGATCAGTATCAATTTTAACTTTCGGAAGCGGCTTGCTCATCATGGCGTCTGTTGTGCTTCCTGTCGATCGATTAGGCGTGATTACGAGCATTCCACGCTTTCTATTATCAGGATTTAATGGTCTTTCTTTAATGTTCGGCATCATCCTGATGATTTTGTCCATTGAAGTGTATAAACGAACGAAAAGATCCTATGTGCTGACGATGATCGCCCTAGCAGGCGGCTTTGTGTTTACTTTGTTAAAAGGATTTAACCTGAGTCTCATCTTTATTCTGCCAGTCATCATGGTTGTATTTTTCTCTCTTCGAAATCAATTTGTGAAGCAGCAGGCCCCTTATTCCTTGTATCAGTTTGTGGCGGCTGCGGCTGGTTATTTACTCGTGCTGTTTAACTATAATGTCATCGGCAACTTTATTTGGACAAAAATTGGACATTTCTTGAGTAGGGATTACCTGGTGCATAATGAACGGCATATCACAATGACAAGCATGATTGCGCTCATCGGTGTACCGCTTTTTTTCTTCATTAGCAGATTGATTTTTAATAAAAGAGCATTTCCGATTGGAGAAATAGCAGATGAGGAAAAATTAAAAACGTTTTTAGAGGAAAAGGGTGGAAATGCCCTCAGTCATCTTGGCTTTTTAGGCGATAAAAAATTATTTTTCTCAAGTGATGGAGAGGCGATGCTTCAATTTGGGCGCATTGGCCGCTGCGTCATTGTGCTTGGAGATCCATCTGGACGTAAATCATCCTATCCACTTGTACTTGAAGAGTTTCTACAGCAGACAGAAAAAGCAGGCTATCGCGTTGCTTTTTATCAAGTAGAACGGGAAGGGATGGCGCTCTACCATGACTTAGGCTTTCATTTCTTTAAGCTTGGAGAAGAAGCCATGGTCGATTTAGAAACGTTCTCTCTTTCCGGTAAGAAAAAATCAAATTTACGGGCTGTGGCCAATAAGTTTGAACGAGAAGGCTATACGTTTGAAATGCTGGAACCGCCTTTTTCAGGTGAGCTTATCTCAACTTTAAAACGGATTTCTGACAGCTGGCTCGGAAAGAAAAATGAAAAAGGGTTTTCGCTCGGCTATTTTCAAGAAGATTATCTTCAAAAAGCACCGATTGCGATTCTGAAGGATGAACAAGGGGAGATCATTTCTTTTGTATCACTAATGCCGATGTATCAAGAAGGGGAGATTTCCATCGACCTAATGCGTCATATGCACGATGCACCGAACGGGATGATGGATGCGCTGTTTATCCACCTTTTTCAATGGGCGAAAGAAAAAGGCTACAAATCCTTTAACATGGGAATGGCGCCTTTATCAAATGTAGGAACATTTCATCAATCTTTCCTCACGGAGCGTTTGGCGAGTGTTATTTTCAACAACGTCAGATTTATGTACAGCTTCAGCGGATTACGGTCGTTTAAACAGAAATATAAACCTGAATGGCGCGGGAAATATTTAGCGTATAAAAAGAATACATCATTACCTGTCACAATGGTGCTTGTCACCAAGCTGATTGGGATGGACCCAAATCGCAACCGGCGTCCATAGATCAAAAACCTTAACCTTTACCTTTCATTAGGTGAAGGTTTTTTTAGACAAAAGAATAGCAAAAGTGGTAAAGTTGAAGAGTAAGGGGGATGTAAATATGACATTAAATGAATGGTTTAAAAAGGGATTAACTGAACGTACATATGTACACAACATGGAGAAAAACCGAGAAAATCTACTCACGGTGTACAACCAGTACGCAATTCATCAAAAAGAAAAAGAGCTGCTTCAAAAGCTGCAAAAGAAAAAGCTCAGAGCGCTTGTCATCACAGCGGATTGGTGCGGAGATGCGATGGTCAATGTACCAATTTTCATGCGTATTGCAAGTGAAGCACTCATTGATGCGCGCTATTTCATTCGGGACGAGCATCTAGATCTGATGGATCAGTATTTAACGAACGGGACCGCAAGATCGATTCCGATTATCGTGATCATTGATCAGGATGGGAATGAAGTAGGTAAATGGGGACCACGTTCAACAGAAGCACAGCGATTTGTTGATGAGAAAAAACCCGACAAGGATGCCCCTGATTTTGAGGAAGCTTTTCAAGTATTTGCGAAAGAAGCCGCACATCACTATACGACAGATCGTTACTTATGGAAAGATATTGAGAAAGAAATAGTAGAAGTTTTGGAAAAAATATAAACCAAAAGACTACTTCGCCGCAACGGGAAGTAGTCTTTTTTTATCTTGTTTTTGCGTCTCACCTACAAAACACCGCATAAAGATGTAGAAAAACCGCAGAATTCTACAAAAAACCGCAGAAAACCGCAACGCATCACGATTTTCCCAACCATTTTTAGTTGAAAAACCTCATATGTGCCATGAAAACCTTAATTTTGCCCTTATCTAAAGGCTCATATAACGCACGTTGGTTTGCTTTTTCCCAATACAAGAGGCCCAGCAACTATAGTAATCTAGTTGTAATCTCCTTTGAACGAACTAAAAAACAAATGACGGAAAAGGGCTGGCGATCAATCTATGAAAAAAATCATTTATCTCGATCAAGAAAAAAAGAAGCTCGCTGAATCGAAAAAAAGAGAGCAGCGTTCCATCAAATCACTTAGGCTGCTTGTGTTTTATGACGGGCAAAGTCCTTCATGTGCAAAAGCGATGGACTTGTTGAAAGCTCTCGATTGGAAGAACCGTATTCATTTTGAATCCTTTAGACACTCGCAGCTGCTCAAACTGAACAAAATAAGTGAAGAAAAGGCAGAAAAGCGAATCGTGTCAATTTCCTTAGCCAAAAACCAAAAAAACTCAGGGATCTATACATGGCTGAAAATTGCTTGCAATATCCCTGCATTATGGGGAACGATCCCATTCATCGTGCTCAGCATTTGGTTAGGTTTTGGTCAGCATGCGTACGATTACTTTGCGAGAAAACGGTATGTTCATTCAGTCAAACAAGTCACCCGTCCTGATACAGATCAACAGAAGACCATTTAATGAATAGGAAAAGCATGACCTTCGATCGGCAGAAGGTCATGCTTTTTTGTAATAGGGGACATATGATGCAAGATGATGGAGCAGCGTTCTCGTGTAGGACATAAACGCATGTTCGTCAAGCTCAGAAGCCGCATAGGAAAGCAAGGTTCTAAGAGCAAACAAGTACTCACTGTGCAGCTCATTTTGTTTAAAGTAAGGAAGGGCTGCTTCGATCAAATAGGTTTTCAAATCAAGAGGGTTTTCCTCAATCATTAATTTATAGATTTTGATCATATATAAACAGTTTGGCTGAATACGAGGCTGTTTTAACAGCTCATGTATGTAGGGAAGTGCCTTTTTGCGGTCATATTCAGCATATAATGTTGCAATTTCATACAGTGTTTCACAGTAACGGTCTTCTATCTGTTCTTGATTAAAGTAATTGAGTGAATCTAGTAAATAAGGCACAGCTGAAGAGAAATCGCCTTCACGTTTTAAGAGCACACCGTAATAAAAATAAGCGGTCATTTTAATATAGGCATCAGGATAAAGGGACGTGTGCAAAATTACTTCTTTTAAATATTTCTTCGCTGTTTGAAAGGCTTTTAGTTCCAGTGAGATCACGCCATGAATGAGTGTGCAGTGAATGATCCGCTTGAAATTGTTCTTTTGTCTATATAAATCCATGGCTTGATGGGTTGCTTCAAGCGCATCGCCAAGAAGTCCCAGGTTTCCAAGTGCTTTTGCATAGTGATAATAGAGGTCACTTTGTTCAACAGACGCGTAAGAAAAGCAACTCTCAAGTTTCTTTATGCCTTCTTCAAGCTGACCATTTTTAATGAGATGAATGCCATCTAGATATTCAAATATTTCTTTTTCCGTTTCAATAAAGGTTTTTTCAAACTTTTTAAGCACGCGGTGTGTTTTTAAGGCAAGCGGCTGCTTGTCCGATAATAAATAAAATTGAAATAAGGACAAATGATACTGAATGCCTAAATCTAGCGAAAAGAACTGTTCCTCGTGCTGAATGATCATTTCTGCATTTTGTTCAGCTTGATCGAGTGCATAGAAATACATATTCATTTGAAACTCATCCAAGAGTGACAGCAGATGACGCGCCTTTTGTGACAGCGTTTCTTGACTGATGCCAAGTCGTTCAAGCAGTAGATTGATCGTATCTTGATTGGCCTCCTTTGAGCCATTTTCGATTTTACTTAAATGAGAGACAGAGCAAATTCCTTCTGCCAATTCAGATTGGGTCATATTTTGTTTATAACGGTAGAGCTTAATGATTTGCCCGATATTGATTTTCATTCCATCCAGAAGCCTCCCTTCCAATCATGGGTTGAAAGCCTTTTGACAAAATAACCGAATCAGACAAAATGGGAATATACCTGAAATCATTTCATCATATTGGCTTTTTTATCAAAATTTGTTTAAAACGTAATATGATTGTAACATTACTTGAAAAACTCAAACAACTTTTTAGCAGACGGGATGGGAAACACCATTTGCAACTGCTCGAAATGATGTTTATAATGTGAATGAGAATCAATTTCAATTAAGATTGATTGAAAGGATGACACATATGCCAGAAATCAAACAACAAACAGAAGCGTTAACGGTACGAGACGCTGTCAGATATAGGCGATCCATTCGAAAATTTAAAGAAACGCCGGTGGCCATTGAGCAGCTTCAGCCGTTATTAGAGGATGCGGTCTATGCACCGAATCATAAAATTACGGAGCCTTGGCGCTTTCTATATGCGGTGACGGATGAAGCGAAAGCGACATTTATTGATCGCTTCATTGCGTTCTTCAAGCGCAACAATCCAGATGCAAAGGAAGAAAAGATCAATCAATATAGAGATTACTTTTCAAAAGTCCCAGCCCTTTTACTTGTAGTGTTAAAGGAAGACGAGAATCCAGTCGTGAGAAATGATGATTTTGCCGCTGTGAGCGCGCTCATTCAAAACTTCCAGCTGCTTGCTTGGGATCAAGGAATCGGTATGGTCTGGAAGAGCGGCCGCATCTTATACGACAAAGGCTTTCAACAGGACATGGGCCTAAAGGAAAACGAGCGGTTTGCTGCCATCCTTCATATTGGTTATCCAGAAGAGGTGCCTGAGGAAAAATCACGTCAGAAAGCATCAAGTCTTCTTACTGAAATCAAATAAAAGAAAAGCAGACCGCTGAATAAGGTCTGCTTTTTTACTTATTGTTTTTTGGCGCGCTGGTCGGCTGCTTTCATACGTGCCATTGCTTTTACGTCATTCGGATCTGCAAGTTCTTTGGAAAATTCAACATATTCGCCATCCGACTCTTGTGCTGCAAGCTCGTGGTTGGTTTTTTGGTGTTGGTCTTTTTTCAAAACCTTTCCCTCCTTTACAAGATCACTTTAGTTATGTGCTTGTTGGAGTGGAATATCCATCTTATTTGTTTCTTTTTTCTGCTGCTCTTTCCGCTTTTTTGAATTCCTGCTGATACAGGACTTCCTGGGTTTTCTTTAGCTTTGAAGTTGGCTGGTGTTCTTTTTTCTTCATCAAAATCGCCCCCTCATCTCATTTCTATTAGGATGGGTGTTTTTGACAAAAATTATTCCTCTGAATGTAAAATCGCTTCTTTTAATTCAGGATGCAAAAAGTCATAAGAAGAAAGCAAAGCCTTTTTCGGCAGCGCACGCTGTCCTTCTAAAACAAGTAATGACATTTCGCCAAGTGCCGTTTGAATGACAAAGGACGGGACCTTTAGCCAGTGGGGGCGGTGAAGGGCAGACGCAATCGTTTGTCCGAGCTGCTTCATTTGAACAGGATTCGGTGATGTGACATTGAGTGGACCTGAGATGTCGTCATTGTGTATTGCATAAGCCATAAGATGTGCCACGTCTTCGACATGAACCCATGAAACCCATTGCGAGCCGGAGCCAATCGTTCCGCCGGCAAATAGTTTATATGGCAGTGTCATCAGTGGCAGTGTACCTTTTTCTCCTAATACGACGCCAAAGCGTGTGTAGACCGTACGAATGCCGAGTGCTTCAATTTTTTGCCCCTCAGCTTCCCAACGCTTTGATGTATGACTTAAGAAATCAGTATCCGCAGGAGGTGATTCCTCTGTAAAATCTCCTGTTAGAGACGTACCATAAATTCCGACAGCACTTGCTTGAATGAGCACAGATGGTTTCGATTCCTGCGCTTCTATAATGCGTCTCACTTCTTGTGTGGATTGAATACGGCTAGAGAGGATGCCTTCTTTTGCCTTGTCTGTCCAGCGGGTGAAAATGGATTTTCCAGCAAGGTTAATCCAGACATCAATCGCAGGCAATTCATGCTCAGGCGCAGCACCTTCTGTCAGCCACTGCACATAGTGTAAATGATTTTGTTCGGATTCCTTTGGATTTCTTGTTAAAATATATAGATGATGTCCTTCAGCAGCCAGCACTTTAGTGACGTGCTGGCCGATAAAACCGGTTCCTCCGGTGATAGCGATATTCAATTGACATCTCTCCTCTTCATATACATACCTATATCTTTCACGATTTTGAATCAGAAGAAACATCCTGACTGTTTTAAAAAAGGAGTGATCACAGGATGCCCTATATTACAAAAATCTCCGCTCAGAAAAACAATACAGAGCGGGTGAACATCTTTCTTGATGAAAAGTACGCCTTTAGCGTTGATCTAGATGTGCTCGTCCAGCACGATTTGAAAAAAGGGAAAGAGCTGGACGAAGCAGATATCATCGACATTCAATTCGGTGATGCTGTGAAAAAAGGATTTCAACAGGCCGTCGATTATTTATCCTACCGAATGAGATCGGTGAAAGAAGTAACCGATTATTTGACGAAAAAAGAAATCCCGGCACCTGCTATTAGTGAAATTATACACAAATTAAAGCAATACAAGTATGTAAATGATCTTGAATTTGCGGAAGCCTATGTAAGCACCCACCGTAAAACGAACAGCAAAGGGCCGTCTGTCCTGAAAAAAGAGCTAAAGCTCAAAGGAATAGATGATGACAACATTGAACAAGCACTATCGCAATATCCTGATGACTTACAGCTGGAGGAAGCTGTGAAGCAGGTTCAGAAGCTTGTGAGAAAAGAAAAAAATCGTTCCGCAAAAGAGATCGAGCAACGCATCAAGCTGCAGCTGCAGCGAAAAGGATTTTCGTTTGGGATCATTGATAAAGCCCTTCAGGAAGCCTATGATGGACAAGAAGAGGAAAAGGAAGAAGAAGCGCTCCTTTATATGATGGAGAAGGCAAAACGCAAGGTAGGATATGACGGGTCATTTGAAAAGAAGATGAAGGTGAAGCAATTTTTATTCAGAAAAGGTTTTGATCTCGACACAATTGATCACGTTTTAGACAAAGGGGAATGACAGATGGACAAACGTTATAGTGAGATGACGGAATACGAATTGAAGCAGGAGATTGCCTCTCTTTCTGAAAAAGCACGAAAGGCTGAGCAGCTTGGCATTGTGAATGAATATGCCGTCTTAGAACGGAAAATCGATATGGCCAAAGCCTACTTATTAGATCCAGCCTTGATTCAAACCAAAACGACTTATCAAATCAAAGATACAGACGAGCAGTTTTACGTGGAATATTTAAATGGTGTATTTGCGTGGGGACATAGAGTGTCAGCTCCAAATAAGGAAGATGCACTGCCAATTTCAATGCTTACGCAAAAGGACTGATCCAGCGTGTAGGCAAACCCTCGCATTCGGCGCTAGTCCTGCGTGCCGGTGCTCACGAATGTCAAATTCGCTCCGCTACGGTACTCGTCCTTCCTAGGGCTGCAAAGGTTTTCTATCACGCTGAAAAGAAGACAAAGGACTGATCCTAGAGATCAGTCCTTTTCTTTACTTCGAACGTTGTTTACGGACGTTGTTCTGAAGTACGATGTCGTGCTGCGTTTGCTGCGTTTCTCCGTTGACCTGAGAGGCAGAATGCTTTGCATTCGCCCATGGTTGAGGGTAAGCGGTTGTCCTTAATTGAACAAAATCTTCCATATACGATTTCCCATTTGAACTCATATCTCAAGCACTCCCTTTGGAAAAATTAGCGTTTCCCTGATGCCCTCATACGTTCCTGTGGACGTGTATTCGTCTCACCATTCGGCCTTTTAGACGCATAAGCATCTGTGGCGCCTGGCTCGCCTTCAAATTTGTGATTCACTTGATTTGGAAAACCTTTTGCTTTATTACGCATATCGATTCCCTCCAAACAATACAAATCATTTGCGTCTTTTGAAGACGTAAGGGTAGTATATGAAAAAAGAGGTTTTTTTAAAAAGGCACTTTCTGCTAGATGAAGGAGGAACCGACATGGAACAATACTTTGAGCGACTAACAGAACAACTCATGGAAAAAAACAATATGCTGACATATGACGAAGCACGTACATGGGTAGAGCTGCTTTGGAGTGATTTTGAAACAACCTATGCAAAGGCTGGCTACAAGTATAAAGGACAGGAAACAACTGAACGGATTGTCCAAGAGTGGATTGAGAGCTACGGTGCGCAGCTGCATTTATTCCAAAATAAACAATCGAAGGCAAACGAGCATCTACAAGGGCAGAATAAAGGGCTGCTTCATTAAAAAAAGTGCCCCTCATCTTTTTCAAGAAATAGGAAAATATATAAATGAGTAAACAATTTTAAGAGACAATACCCAGTCTGTGATCGAAATTACAGGCTTTTTACAATGGTTAAACTTAAAATTACATTAAATTCATCTTACTGAAAATCACTGGAAATAAAACTCTGATATAATAGAACGATTAAAGAGACATGTAATTTATGGATAATAAAAAAGGGTTTCGTTTCCTGACAAAAAAGGAATAATGAACATATCAGACTATGTGAAAAAAGTGAAGAGAAGGTGCGATATGGAACGAGAATTGCTCTCTGTTATAATTCCTTCTTACAATGAAGGTGAAAACATCAGACGAATCTTTGAGGCACTCGAGGAAGAGTTTCGCGATTTTCATTATGACTTTGAAATCATTTTTGTGAATGATGGAAGCAAAGATAATACACTTCAATACATGAGAGAGCTCTCTCGCAAAAGTGCAAAGGTCAAATACATTTCCTTCTCACGTAACTTTGGGAAGGAAGCCGCTATACTTGCAGGACTTGAATATGCGAAGGGAGTAGCTGCGATCATCATGGACGCCGACCTGCAGCACCCAACGTATTTGATTCAGGACTTCGTCAGAGGATATGAAGAAGGCTACCATCAAGTCATTGCCAAACGGAACCGTAAAGGAGACAGCAAGCTTCGCTCTTACTTATCATCCATGTACTATAAAGTGATGAACAAGGTAGTCGAAGTGGACTTGCGTGATGGCGTCGGAGATTTCCGTTTGATTTCGCGCCAAGCAATCGATGCATTGCTTCAGCTAAAAGAAGGAAATCGTTTTTCAAAAGGGCTTTTTTGCTGGATTGGGTTTGAAGAAAAGGTCATCTATTATGAAAATGTAGAAAGACAGCATGGTGATACAAAATGGTCATTAAAGAAGTTGTTTAACTACGGCATAGATGGCGTCATTTCTTTTAACAACCGCCCGCTGCGTATTTGTTTTTATACTGGCATACTGATCTTATTCCTCTCTTTGATTTACATCGTGGCCACCTTTATTCAAATCGTCAGAACGGGCGTGATGGTACCTGGTTATTTCACTTTAATATCGGCTGTGCTTTTCCTCGGAGGTGTCCAGCTTTTGAGTCTAGGTGTGATTGGAGAATATATTGGCCGCATTTATTATGAAACGAAAAAGAGGCCACATTATTTGATCCAAGAATCAAATGTCATGCAACAAGAGACAAGCTCAAAGGAACAAGACCGAGTGTTAACACAGTTATTTAAATAACGTGGAGTCAAATAACCGGCAAGCACGAATCGCTTGCTGGGTTGTTTTGTTTCAAAGAACAATGGATCTTTTGTGGAAAGGATTTAGATGATGAAACGTAGATGGATAATCATTGGAATGTGCCTCATTCTTGCATTATTAGGCCACTCCTTTTTCTTATATGAATATACGCAAGGCCGGTACATGACAGGAGATGGGGATGGCATCTCGCAAATGCTCCCATTTAAAAAGCTGCTTTACGACGAATATGTCAAAGGGAATTTCTTTTATTCCTATCAATTCGGTCTAGGCGGCGGTACATACACGCAATTAGGGTATTATTTCACAACGTCGACGGTCTTTATGGTGACAGTCGCTGTCGTCTGGCTGATGAATGCGCTTCACCTCATACAATCAACGGACATTCATTTCTGGGCAAATGCTGTGATTTGGCTGAGCGTGATTAAGCTGACGCTCATTCTATTCATTGCTTACCGTGTGCTTCTCTCAATGGTTCAAAATAGACTGGGTGCCCTGACAGGTGCCGCAATTTATGGACTATCTATTGTGTATTTCCGGCATCAAACGTTTTGGGAATTTTTCACCGACAGCATGATGTGGCTTCCGCTGCTTGTACTTGGGGTTGAACGGATATTCAAAACGGGTAAGCCGGCTTGGTTTATTTTGGCGTGCAGCCTGATGCTCATCAACAACTTTTACTTTGCTTATATTCACTTTATCTTTTTAGCGATATATCTTGTCTTCAGATATATGATCAAGCTACGAAGTGAGGAGCGCGGGTGGAAAGTGTTCTGGACGCTTGCGATCTCTACGCTGTTATCCTTTGGGATCAGTGCCGCCTTTTTTATCCCGTCTGTTTATGGCTTTCTTAACAATATAAGACCGCCGTATGAACAGGCCATTCCTTGGTTCGAGCTGCATGATCATCTGCTGTTTACGAGCAGGGTGTATTTATTACCTGTGATTTTTCTGATTTGTCTGTTTCTCGTACCGCTTTACCGGAACAGATGGTTTTTCATGTTCACCTCCATCAGTATGTTGCTCATTGTTTTTCACTTTAGCCCAAAGATGGCGAGTGTGTTTAATGGTTTTTCAGCACCGCAGTACAGGTTTGAATACATTCTTGCCTTTACAGTTGGAGCGGTCGTTGCCATCACGATCAAGCATTTCTCACAAATCGAGTGGAAGTGGAAAAAGCGTGCGGTCTTAGGTGCTTGGATTGTATTCCTTCTCGCTATCGTCCTTTCAGAACGAGCAAAGGGAAACATGGATGTCGTTGTGTTTACAGGCATAGGATTGTTTGTGATTAGCTTGTTCTTCCTATGGATGCATGCGGAAAAACGCCAGCACCTTCGTCTCTTTTCAGCTGTGCTTATTGCCATTAGCCTACTGACAGCAGGCGTGTATCAGCAGGGATACTTATCTGAAAGAAGCAATATTAAGAGCGTATCAGATACGTATCTGAATAGTGAGGCATATGCTGGCCATGAACAAATGAAGCTGATCCAGCAAATTCAAAGCCGCTCAAAAGATCCGCTCGCCCGGATTGATTGGATGAATGGCGTGCGAAACAATACCCCATTATTTGAAGGCTTTCAAGGCATGAGTGTGTATTCAAGTATATTGAATCAGCATTTGCTCAATTTCTATTGGAATGACCTGCAAATCGATATGGGACGGGAAAGTGTCAGCCGGTATGCAACAATGGGGGACAGGGCGAATTTATACAGCCTGACCTACGGAAAGTATTATATGAGAGACAACACGATGTCTTACTCACCGCCAGCTTATTTTAAGCCAATCTTGAAAAGTGAGCATTATGAGGTATATGAAAATACGCGGTCACTGCCATTTGCAAGAACAACGAGCACCGTTTATTCAGAACAATCCTTAAAGGATGCCTCAGCACTTGATAAAGAGCATGCGATGCTGCAAGGCGTCATTTTAGACAAAAAAGGAAACGCTGAAATCCAGCGCGCAGCAGATCGAGTCAAAGATACGAATATTCATACGGAACAAGCTGTATACGAACATGGCGTGCTTGATGTATACGGAGAAATGGGCGGTCTGAATATCACACTGCCAGATGACATCGCTCGCGTGGGGGATGTGTATGTGAGCTTTTATGTGAAGCGCACCGACCGTAACGAAGGATTTCAGTTATCCGTTGACGACTATGTCACATCACGAAAAAGCAATACATCCATCTACAAAACAGGTGTCAATGAAGTGACGATTCGGGTCCCAGCGGAAAAGATCCTCTCCATTCGAGTACCAAAAGGGACATACGAGCTCGATCAACTGAAGCTGTATCAAGAGCCTTACCGCGTCCTAGAGAAAGCATATGAAAAAGAAAAACAGGATGATGGTAGCCAGCAGGTGAAGCTTCAAAACAATCGTTTTACGATTTCATATGATAACAAGCGCGGTGATGACTACATGATTCTGCCTGTTCCATATGAAAAAGGCTGGGAGCTCAAGGTGAACGGACACCAAACCGATATTGAAAAAGCCAACTACACTTTTATTGGTTTTCCAATAGAAAAAGGGAAAAACGAGATTGTGCTAACCTACTATCCGCCTTATATCAGAATTCTCGCATTGATTTCACTCGTCAGTTTGATTGGTGCGATCCTCTATGCACGGAGAAAACACAAGAAACACCACTTTTCATCTTAAGTGGTGTTTTTTATTTTTCATCTCATACGTATGTTTCTTCATCCCATTCAATATTGTATTCGTTCATTTTTTTATCAATATCATTCTGAATACCCATGTGCTGAAATAGCGCATTCAATTCTTCTGTCCTCTTTCTTCGATCCTTTTCATAATAATAGAACGCATCTCGATCATCATGATCTCTTAGCATCTTTGCTAGGACCATGGCATCTTCTAGACTATACGATGCTCCTTGACCAACAAAAGGATTTGCTGTATGTACAGCATCACCTATAAGAACAACTCGTCCTTTTGACCACACAGGAAGATCCTTTATTTCATAGATACTTCTTGGAAAGAACATGTCTGTATGATCGATGATGTCAGATAGGTGTTTAGGAATGTTCCAATGTTCCATTTGTTTATATAATAACTGTCGAATGGTTTCTTTATTGGCTTTCTCAAAATGTTTTGTAGGTAACTTCTCAGGACACTGAGAGAAAGCTTGCCATAAAATATTCATTTTATTTGTTGGATGCGCTTTTCCAAAAATGAATTGAAAGTTTCCGTCATTGTAAAAATAACTTGTTGCCTCATCCAATACAAAATCCTTCACAAACGATACTCCTTGCAGTCCCCAAAAGCCGCTATAATCTAATTTAGCATTAAACGCAATAGCCTCTCTTGTTTTCGAAAAAGTTCCATCTGCTCCTATTACAATACCACCTGTTATCACAGTTTCATCTTCAAAAAGAACCTGAACGGAATGAGGCTGCTGTTTGATCGAGGTTAACTTTTTGTTGTATTTCACTTCTATTCCTTGACGGTGAACTTCTTTTAAAAGTGATTTGATGATTTGGTCTCTCATGACATTCAGTAAAGGGGCATGATAATATGTTTCGCTATAATTGTTGAAAATAGCTTCCAGTTTATTTTCACTGTTTATTTGATGAATCCTCTTTATCACTGCTGTATTTGCTATAACTTCATCCTTACACCCTATTTCGTCCAAAATCTTTACACCATTTGGAGACAGTAAAAAACCTGCACCTGTTTCTAATTTATTTGATCTACTCTCGTAAATAGTGCTTTCAATTCCAGCCTTTTTCAAAAATAAAGAGGCAGCTAATCCTGCTACACCACTGCCGATAATGATCACATTTTTATTCCTCATCACTTTTTCCTCCTCTTTTTACAAACAGACCGGTCGGTTTATTTTGGTGTAAAAAAATAACATAGGTTCGTTTCCATTTAGGTCAACATATCAAAAAATTCCCCCCTTTCATTCTATTTAATTGGTAATTAAAGTATATGATAATATGTTATTAATGATTTCGCAAGAATGAAACCCTTCAATTTCTGTTCATCTTCTTTTGAATAAACCAGCAAGACCTAGGGGAGCACCTGCAAGACAAAGCATTGTACAAGGCCTACCAGCAGCTCACAGACAAACAAAAAATGGTCTTAACCCATATTTATGTTGAAGGTCAAACAATGAAAGAAATAGCTGATCGGCTAGGCGAAACGAGACAAAACATCTCAAACATCCACAAAAAAGCGCTCAACAAACTAAAAGAAGAAACAGGGGGAGATGTCCGTGAACGAAGAAAAAATGACCAATGGAGAAATGAAAGAACTCATTGAAACCTTCACACCCATGATCAAAAAGAAACTACAAAACACGGCATATCAAGAAAGAGAAGACCTCGAACAAGAACTCTATATCAAACTCATCGAAAAAGTAGACCGGCTGATTTACCAAGAAGGACCTGGCTTTTGGGAGTTTATTGTGGAATATATGACGAAGTTGTAAGAGTTGTAAGCACAAAAAAAGACTCGCTCACACAGAGCCGAGTCTTAATTTTTTTTGCAGTTTTTCTTCACTGAAAATCCAGCCGGTATAGGAGTTTTTGATTTGGTGGTCCATGTCGATATGGCAGATTGCGACAAAAGGATAGTGACCTTTGCTGCGGTAGCGCAAATCAATGAACCGCACCTCATAATGATCCTTGTATTTATCCACTTCCCACCGATAGACAGGGGAGAATGAGAGAAAGGCTGAAATGTTTTCATCTTGTTTGGCAATTTTCATAATTTCAGTATCAGGGACCGGCACCCGGTTAAAGGTGTCTAAAATGACGACCTCTCCATTCATACTGCGCCCAACATGGAAAGAGGATTTACATTTCACGGCAATACGCCATTGTCTGAATTTCATTGTAGGCGAAATAATAATGTCTTCAATTTCATCGAATTGTGCACGCAGCTGATGTTTGATCTGAAGCTGCATGATGACCCTGACGATATAGTAACAAAAAATCACTGCATACAGCGTAATGAACGTATAGCCGGGATGCCCGCCAATCGCCCAAACGACAATGGCGACAAGGTGTGTAAAAAAGATAAACGGATCAAACGTATTAATGATCCCAAGCGCTACCCACTTCTTTGAAAATGGACGAATGGCCTGCGTGCCGTATGCATTGAATATATCGACAAACACATGAAGCACAACGGCTAATAGTGTCCATAGCCAAAGGTGAAGTAAATTCGCCCCCGGCACGAATGGGAAAATCACAGCTGGAATTAGCAATGACCAAAACAGTACAGCCGGAATGGAATGTGTAAATCCTCGGTGATTTCTTATATAAACCGCATTATTTTTTAGTTTTAGCACAGTATCAATGTCTGGTGCTTGGGAGCCGGCGATGGTCGCGATCATCACGGCGTGTGCCATGTGTGGATCTGCGCTGACGGCTGGATCTAAAAGTGCAAGTCCCCCAAGAGAAATGCCCATTACTACATGAGTACCAGTATCCAATTGATTACCTCCTAGTTGTCATGCTTAGGAACAATCATACAAAGTATACGCCTTCTTTCAAGACTATGTGCAAAATCACTTTTGCTTTGTCTTGATTTAATGTAACATGTTAACGTATCTACAAACAGTATACAACAAATAAGGTTCTTTTCAGAACGTTAGCCCTCGGTTCAATAAGAAGGAGTATAGATATGAAAGACATTCAAGAAAAGCTGGACCGCAAAGATATTGCGGGATTTCAGCATGATTTAATTGATTGGTATGAAAAAGAACAACGAACACTGCCATGGCGTGAAAATCAAGATCCATACCGCGTCTGGGTATCAGAAGTGATGCTTCAGCAAACGAGGGTGGATACGGTCATTCCGTACTTCAACCGGTTTATGGAGCAATTCCCGACAGTGAAAGATCTTGCTTTAGCTGATGAAGAAAAAGTCATGAAAGCATGGGAAGGTCTTGGCTACTACTCAAGAGTTCGTAATTTACAGGCAGCTGTGAAAGAAGTATATGAATCCTACGAGGGTGTTGTCCCTGATACGAAAGAGCAATTTTCAAAGCTCAAAGGTGTAGGCCCATATACGAGCGGCGCAGTGCTGAGTATCGCCTATAACAAGCCATACCCTGCGGTAGACGGCAACGTTATGAGGGTTATTTCCCGTATTTTGTCCATATGGGATGATATTGCAAAACCAAAAACGAGAAACACTTTCGAATTTGCTGTCGATCAGCTCATTTCCCGGGAAAAGCCGTCTGAATTCAATCAAGGGCTGATGGAGTTAGGTGCGCTCATTTGTACCCCAACATCCCCTGCATGTCTCATTTGCCCTGTAAACATGCATTGCTCGGCACTCGAAGAAGGCGTTCAGCATGAGCTCCCAGTGAAAAGCAAAAAGAAAAAACCGACTGCAAAATCAATGGCAGCAGTGGTGTTATTTGATGATGCAGGCAACCTCTATATTCATAAGCGGCCAAGTACAGGCCTTCTTGCGAATTTATGGGAATTCCCTAACTTGGAAACCATGAAGGGAAGAAAAACGGAAAAAGAGCAGCTAATGGATTTCTTAAAAGAGGAGGCAGGTGTACAAGCAGAGCTTGGTGATTTAGAAGGCACCATTCAGCATGTATTTACCCACCTCATCTGGAATATTTCTGTTTTCTTTGGACGTGTGACATCTGTATCTGATGACACGATGCTGAAAAAAGTGACAACAGAAGAATTTAAGGCATATGCTTTGCCAGTCTCACACCAAAAAATTTGGAAGATGGCACTTGAAGAGCCTAGTCGTATTTAACCGTTGTACCGTGGGTATAATCAGCTTCATTTCGGTGCAGACCCCCGCGGTCTTCGATTTCTGAAATGATTTCTCGATACTTAGATTGCCCTTCTTCATTCAAATAAGGTAAAATTTGTTGGAAAGCATGATGAAAGTAAGCAAGCTCAGTATCTTTCCATTGATCCTTGGACATCATGCCAAGCTGGCTTAAATCGCGTCCGACATACATGAATGTAACCTCCTAATAGGAACTTTCCTATTAGTGTGAAGCGAATGAACGAAAACTATTCAAATCAGGAGATGAACCATAATGAGTCAACGTAAATGTGCATTAATTACAGGTAGCAGCAGAGGTGTAGGGAAAGAAGTTGCCCTTCGCCTAGCTGAAAAAGGATATGACATTGTCATTAACTATGCGAGAAGCAAAAAAGCCGCACTTGAAACAGCGGAAGAAATTGAAGCGATGGGTGTTAAAACATTGGTTGTCAAAGCCAACGTAGGTCAGCCAGAGAAAATCAAAGATATGTTTCAGCAAATCGACGAAACCTTTGGCCGTTTAGATATATTTGTGAACAATGCGGCATCTGGTGTTCAGCGTCCAATCATGGACCTTGAAGAAAATCATTGGGACTGGACGATGAATATCAATGCGAAAGCTTTATTATTCTGCGGACAAGAAGCGGCGAAATTAATGGAGAAAAACGGCGGCGGACATATCGTCAGCATTAGCTCACTAGGCTCCATCCGCTACCTTGAAAATTACACAGTAGTCGGCGTATCAAAAGCAGCATTAGAAGCGTTGACGCGTTATCTATCTGTTGAGCTGTCACAAAAAAATATCGTCGTGAATGCCGTATCTGGCGGCGCGATCGATACAGATGCACTTAAGCACTTCCCGAACCGAGAAGAGCTTTTAGAAGACGCCAAGAAAAATACACCAGCTGGCCGAATGGTGGAAATTAAAGACATGGTCGACAGCGTCGAATTCCTTGTATCAGGCAAGGCAGACATGATTAGAGGACAGACGATTATTGTGGATGGCGGACGTTCTTTGCTTGTTTAAAAAATCATGAATAGGAAGTACACCTTCTGCGCAAATTAATGTGCGTGGAGGTGATAATGATGGATAAACAACAAAACAAAACAAACGCACAACAAGTGAAAAAACAAAACCAAGCTTCTGCTCAAGGTCAATATGGTACTGAATTTGCTAGCGAGACTGACGCACAGCAAGTAAAAAAATACAACCAAAAAGCTGAGCAAAACAAACAACAAAACAGCTAATCACTGAAACAGAGAAAGCACTTCATCTACGAATGGAGTGCTTTTCTTTCAGATTGTTGACAAAGGGCTAAAATGATCTTTATTTTAGTCCTTTGTCTTCTTTTCAGCGTGACATGAAAACCTTTGAAGTCTAGGAAGGACGAGCACCGGAGCGGAGCGAATTTGACATTCGTGAGCACCGAAGCGCAGACCTGACACCGAATGCGAGGGTTTGTCTGCACGCTGAAGCACTTCATCTACGAATGAAGTGCTTTTCTTTTTGCCTCTCCCACCATCCGACAAAACCTGTAAAGCCTCTACATAAACAGTCAAAGGATTTCAGCAATCTTTCAAGAAGTGGTATACAGACAAAAAGTGGATGGGAATAAAAGGGAGGAGTTAGATGTCTGATTTCGATCAGCTTGTAAAAGAACAAATGCAGCTCATGGATCAACTACTCAATGTACAGGGAGAACTCGATCTATGCTTAGAAACAGAAAAACAATTGCTGCAAGATGAAAAAAAAGAAGAGTGGACCAGGATTCATGATCAAATCAAACAAAAACGTAAGGAACTGCAAAAAATCCAAACCTTGTTTACAAAACAGACAGAAGAGGTCATCAATTCATATAAGCAGATGGAAAAGAGTTCAACCGTGATGTAAGACAGTGTGCCGTTCAATTGGGTTGAATGGCTTTTTCATTTCATTTTTTAATGATGTAACGGTATAATATGATAGAGACATGTTTAGTTGGGAAATTAGGTCTTTGGACTGTTATGTTTGTTTGTTATAGAAAGTAGGGGAGAAAATATGGGCTATCCCAAGGAAGGAGAAAGCATCCAAATTCAAAGCTATAAACACAATGGCTTGATCCACAGGATTTGGAATGAAACCACCATTCTGAAAGCAACGGAATTGTGTATCATTGGTGCAAACGACCGGACAATGGTGACTGAATCCGACGGCCGTACTTGGATGACGAGAGAACCGGCTATTTGCTATTTCCATGCAAAACAATGGTTTAATGTGATTGGGATGCTTAGAGATGATGGGGTATATTATTACTGCAACATCAGCTCTCCTTTTGCAACAGATGAAGAAGCAATTAAGTATATTGATTACGACTTAGATGTCAAAGTCTTTCCAGACATGACGTATAATATTTTGGATGAGGATGAATATGCAGATCATAAGAGGCAGATGAATTATCCAAAGGAAATTGATAGTATCTTAAGAGAGCATCTGAATACATTATTGCATTGGATTCACCAGCGGAAAGGTCCGTTTGCTCCTGAATTTGTGGATATGTGGTATGAACGTTTTTTACATTATACAAAATAAGCAAGAGCATCAAAAAACCTGTTTGGCTTTTTAGGCTAACAGGTTTTTGATTGCGTACGGATAAGAGGCACTGGAGGCACTGATAGATTGGGAAGGAGATTTACATGGGGGTCATTAAACGCTACATGGCTTTTGTTACACCGTATAAAAAACAGATTGCATTGACAATGGTCATCGGGATGATCAAGTTCTCGATTCCCTTAACATTGCCTCTGCTTTTAAAGTATGTCATTGATGATGTCATTCAAGGCACGGGGTCGGCTGAAGAAAAGACATCATCTCTACTGATCATTATGGGAATCATGCTCGCATTATTTTTAGTGATGAGGCCGCCTGTTGAATATTATAGACAATACTATGCGCAGTGGACAGGCAGTAAAGTATTATTTGATATTCGAGAAAAGCTGTTTTCGCATATTCAAAAGCTCAGCCTTCGTTATTATGCCAACACGAGAACAGGAGAAATCATTTCTAGAGTCATCAATGATGTGGAGCAGACAAAAGAGTTTGTTATCACAGGTCTTATGAATATTTGGCTAGATTTGATGACCGTGCTGATCGTGATCGCCATTATGTGTACACTGGACATCAAGCTCACCATCGTGTCTGTCATTATTTTTCCGTTATATGCGTTTGCAGTGAAGTATTTTTACGGACGGCTCCGCAAGCTGACAAAAGAGCGGTCACAGGCGCTGGCTGAAGTGCAAGGGCATCTTCATGAGCGGGTACAAGGAATGCCAGTCATTCGGAGCTTTGCCATTGAAGAATATGAACAAGAGAATTTTCATGATGAAAACAAAAATTTCTTAAACAAAGCGATCAACCATACGAATTGGAACGCTAAAACATTTGCCGTCGTCAATACCATCACTGATATTGCACCGCTATTGATCATTGCATTTGCTGGCTACACCGTCATTAATGGATCACTTTCGATCGGGACCATGATTGCCTTTGTCGGTTATATTGACCGGATGTACAACCCGATTCGCCGCCTCATAAACTCATCCACGACTTTAACTCAGTCAGTAGCGTCAATGGATCGTATCTTTGAATTTATTGATGAGCCATACGAGGTAACAGATCGGCCGAATGCGAAAGAAGCCGATCATTTAAAAGGAGAGGTCGAATTTAAAAATGTGTCGTTTCGTTATGAACACACGCAGGAAGAGATTCTCCGCAATATCTCCTTGAAAGTAGAAAAAGGACAAACGGTTGCGCTTGTAGGAATGAGCGGTGGAGGGAAGTCGACTCTCGTCAGCTTAATTCCAAGGTTTTATGATGTGACAAACGGATCACTTGAAATTGACGGCATCGATATAAAAGAGTACAGAGCAAGAAGCCTTCGAAATCAAGTCGGAATGGTGCTGCAGGATACATTCTTATTCAGTGACACGATTAAAGAAAATATTGCGGTTGGAGATCCAGAAGCCTCTTTTGAAAAAATCGTTTCGGCTGCAAAAGCGGCAAATGCCCATGATTTTATTATGTCTCTTCCTGAAGGATATGACACGAAGGTAGGAGAACGGGGCGTGAAGCTGTCAGGCGGTCAAAAACAGCGGATTTCCATTGCAAGGGTCTTTCTTAAAAATCCACCGCTGTTGATTTTAGATGAAGCAACGTCTGCACTAGATTTAGAAAGTGAACATTACATTCAAGAAGCGATGCAAAAGCTAGCAAAGGACCGCACAACCTTTATTGTCGCGCACCGCTTATCAACAATTACACATGCTGACCTCATTGTCGTCATGGAACAAGGCGAGATTGTGGAAAAAGGAACACATGAAGAATTAATGAACCGAGACAGCCACTATCGCCATCTATTTACCATTCAAACATTAAATTAGTAGAAGCCTATCCGATTCTAGCGGATAGGCTTTTTTATGCTTGTCAAAAACATGACATATTTCCCAGCTTGTCTCAATACAATTTTAAAAAGTATGACGGGGTGGTGAATATGTGAAAGAACAAGACGTGCTGCTAGATGTCAAACAGCTGTCCATTGCATTTCAGCAAAAAAAGCAAAAAGTACCCATCGTCCATCACATATCGTTCTCGATTCAAAAAGGAGAAACCTTAGGAATTGTTGGCGAATCTGGCTGCGGGAAAAGCATCACATCTATGTCATTAATGGGACTGAACCAGCAAACAGATACAAAGGGAGAGATTCAATTCGAAGGGCAAAACCTGCTGTCGCTTTCAGAAAAACAGTGGCGAGAAATAAGAGGAAATGATATTTCGATGATTTTCCAAGAACCAATGACCTCTCTGAACCCATTAATGACCATTGGCAAACAAATGACGGAAGCCCTTTTCACACATCAAGCAATCGGTCAAAAAGAAGCAAAAGCGAAGGCGGTTGATCTGCTTCAGACAGTTGGATTGAAGCAAGCCGAATCGTTGCTTAAAAAATACCCGCATGAATTATCAGGTGGCATGCGCCAGCGTGTGATGATTGCGATGGCGATGCTTTGTCACCCAAAGCTCATGATCGCAGATGAACCAACAACTGCACTTGATGTGACCATCCAAGCGCAAATCCTTCGCCTGCTCAAAAAGCTGAATGAAGAGATGGACACCGCGATCTTATTTATTACCCATGATCTAGGCGTCGTGCGGCAAATATGCCAGCGAGTCATGATTATGTATGCCGGTCGAATCGTAGAAGAAGGAACCGTTGACCGTATTTTTCAAAAACCTCTGCATCCCTACACAAAAGGTCTTTTCGCCTCAGTTCCATCGTTTAAAGAGAAAAAAGAAAAGCTCATCTCCATTGCAGGTCATGTACCGAAGCCTGGGACCATTCGATCCGGCTGTCAATTTGCCGCGCGCTGCCCTTATCAAATGGCGCAATGTCTTGAAGAAGATCCAGTTTTACAATCCATTGAACAGGATCACCGCGTGGCATGCTTTCTAATGGAAGGAGGAGAAGACACTGAGTCACCCACTCTTGCAAGTGAATCAGCTGACAAAACGGTATGACACAGCCGCTTTTTTTTCTAAAAAAAACCATTCGACTTTGGCTTTAAATCAAGTGTCCTTTCATGTGAAGGAGGGGGAAACGCTTGGCATTGTTGGTGAATCGGGCTGCGGGAAATCAACACTTGGCAAAAGCTTAATGAGATTGACTGAACCGACGTCAGGCTCTATTCAACTGAAAGGACAAGAGGTCACTCTTTTGAAAGAAAGAGAGATGCGTTCTTTAAGAAAAGACATTCAAATGATTTTCCAAGATCCATACGCTTCATTAAATCCACGGATGAAAATCAAAGATATTTTAGAGGAACCGCTCATTGTCCATCAACATGGAACGAAAGCAGAAAGGCGGAAGCGGGTAAAAGAGATGTTGCATATTGTCGGATTTGACCCTTCCTACGGAGAACGTTATGCGCACCAATTCAGCGGTGGACAAAGGCAGCGTATTGGTATCGCTAGAGCACTCATTACCCATCCAAGTCTTGTCATTGCCGATGAACCCGTTTCGGCTTTAGATGTATCCGTTCAAGCGCAAATTTTGAATTTGATGCTTGAATTGCAAAAGACGCTTTCTCTAACGTATCTATTTATTTCTCACGATCTTGGTGTTGTCAGATATATGAGCGACCGAATCGCAGTCATGTATGCTGGCCGCATTGTCGAGATGGGGCCTGCCGAAGACATATTTCACAGCCCGCTTCATCCTTATACATCTCTGCTTCTGAAATCCATTCCACATATGGATCACGTGCTAGAGACGCAAGATGTGTCGGCAGAAGAGTCTGCCATGACACCAAGCGGCGGATGTCCTTTCTACAAAAGGTGTCCAAAAAGGTGGGGGAAATGCTTAAAAGCAGTACCTGCTTTGTATGAGGAGGAACCGGGGCACGCAGCGGCGTGTTACTTATATCAAAAGGAGGAACACAATGAAGAAGACATGGTTGTTCAGTAGTTTCATTTTTGTGCTGGCGCTTGCACTGTTTTTGGGGGGATGCTCGTCCGCACCGTCATCAGAAGAAAAAGCAACAAAAGATACCCTCGTATTTGGCAGAGGAGGAGACTCCACTTCACTTGATCCAATCACAACAACAGAAGGCGAAACCTTCAAGGTCACAGAGAATATGTTTGAAAAGCTGCTGAATTATGGTGAGAAAGACACGACCATCCATCCAGGTCTCGCAACAGACTGGGATGTTGCAAAGGACGGAAAATCATACACATTCTACTTAAGAGAAGGTGTGAAATTTCACGATGGCACAGACTTTAACGCAGAAGCAGTGAAATTCAACTTTGATCGTTGGATGAATGGCGATGCAGAAAAATTCCCTTACTACGGCATGTTTGGTGGCTATAAAAAAGATAAAGGCCATGTGATTAAAGACATCATCGTCAAAGGTGAGCATGAAGTTGAATTTCAGCTAAAGCGCCCGCAGGCGACATTCCTTAAAAACATTGCCATGTCACCGTTTGGCATCGCGAGTCCTGCGGCTGTTGAAAAAAGCGGCGATTCCTTTCGCGAGAATCCAGTAGGAACAGGACCATTCAAATTTAAAGAGTGGAAACAAAACGACCGTATCGTGTTAGAGAAGAACGAAGATTACTGGCAGAAGGATAAACCAAAACTGAATCAAATCATCTTCCGCTCGATCCCAGAAAACTCGGCTCGTTTAAATGCTTTGAAAACAGGCGAGATCGATTTGATGGATGGCGTGAATCCGTCAGATTTAGATGGCATTAAAACGGATCAAGCACTCCAGCTCATTGAAAGACCATCAATGAATGTAGGTTATATCGGACTGACCGTCACAAGGAAGCCGCTCGATAACAAGCTCGTTCGTCAAGCGCTCAATTACGCGGTCGATAAAGAATCCATTATTAAGTCATTTTATGGCGGACTTGCCGAGCCAGCAAAAAACCCTCTTCCGCCAGCTTTAGAAGGCTACAATGACGACATTGATCCATATCCGTATGATCCTGAAAAAGCGAAGGAACTTTTAAAAGAAGCGGGCTTTCCTGACGGCTTTCGCATCAAGCTTTGGGCGATGCCTGTACCGCGTCCATATATGCCAGATGGGATGAAGGTAGCAGAAGTCATTCAATCAAACTTTGAAATGGTCGGAGTCAAAGCAGAAATTGTGACTTACGACTGGGCGACCTATTTAGATAAGGCAAGTAAAGGGGAGGCTGATGTGTTCTTATTAGGCTGGACAGGGGACAATGGTGATCCTGATAATTTCATCTACACACTTTTGGACAAAGACAGCATTGGCGGCAACAACTATACATTCTTCGAAAACGATAAAATGCACGACATCCTCATTGAAGCACAAACAGATACAGATCAAAAGAAACGAAATGAGCTATATAAAAAAGCACAAGAAATCATTCATGATGAAGCACCTTGGATTCCATTGGTGCATTCAATCCCAATGCTTGCAGCATCTAGTGATTTAAAAGGCTACCAGCCGCATCCAACTGGTTCAGAAGCTTTGACTGACGTGTATTTCGAATAAGCAAATAAGGGAGATCTTGTATCTCCCTTATTCAAACAAAGAAAAGGCGGTGAAAGCTGTTTGTTTGCTTATTGTATGAAGCGGGCAGGAATGCTCATCCCAGTATTGATCGGAATGACATTGGTCGTGTTTTCAATTATACGGTTTATTCCAGGGAACCCAGCACAGGTCATCTTAGGACAGCGGGCAACGAAAGAAGCGGTAGAACAGTTAACCATCCAGCTCGGTTTAAACCAGCCTTGGTATGTTCAATACGGACATTACATGCTGGGCCTTTTAAAAGGAGATTTAGGGACTTCGATACGAACAGGAGCGGCTATTGCCCAGGAAATGAAGCCGTACTTATTTGCGACGTTAGAATTGACCTTTTTTGCCATGGTGTTGGCGATTGTTGTGGGTGTAAATGCTGGAATCATCAGTGCTTGGTTTAAACATTCTTTCTTTGATTATGTCGCGATGTTTGTTGCACTCATTGGAGTGTCCATGCCGATTTTCTGGTTAGGCTTAATGGGGCAGTGGCTGTTCTCGATTGAATTAGGTATTTTACCGACAACGGGACGTGAAAATGTAAGAAATCCAGTGGAATCAATCACCTATATTCATACGCTGGACACGCTTTTGCAAGGCCGGTTTGATCAATTCACTGACAGCATCAAGCATTTGATCTTACCAAGTACAGCACTTGCTACAATCCCTGCTGCGATTATTGCGAGGATAACAAGGGCAAGTATGCTGGAAGTGCTTCATTCAGATTTTATTCGAACAGCAAAAGCAAAAGGGGTACGTTCATTTTTCATCATTTATAAGCATGGGTTGAAAAATGCGCTTATTCCGATCTTGACGATTATTGGTCTTCAAACAGGCCTCTTGCTAGGCGGAGCCATTTTAACAGAGACCATTTTTGCATGGCCGGGCATTGGGCGGTATATATATGACGCCATCAGCTATCGTGATTACCCAGTCATTCAAACAGGCATTCTCGTCGTTGCGCTCATATTTGTCCTGATCAATTTCATTGTGGACATCTTGTATGCGGTCATTGATCCAAGGATTAAATATTAGGGAGGGAGAGTGATCACATGGAAGCGCAAAAAGAGCTTGAACCACCTCAACCAAAAGAAGAACGCTCTCAATCATTGATTCTTGAATCGATGAAGCTGTTCTTTCAGCACAAGCTGGCGGTCATTGGCAGTGTGATTGTCTTTTTATTTCTCATCTTAGCGATATTTGCACCGCTCATTGCTCCTTTTGGAATCAATGAACAATCTCTCGGTGAGCGATTTAGTGCGCCATCAGCTGCGCACTGGTTTGGTACAGATGATTTCGGCAGAGATATATTCTCAAGAGTTGTGCATGGCGCGCGGATTTCCTTATGGGTTGGTTTTTTCTCGGTTCTCGGGTCTGTCATTTTAGGCACACTGCTTGGATTAATTGCAGGCTATGGCGGAAGAGTGCTAGATGCTGTGATCTCGAGAGTGTTTGATATTTTACTCGCTTTTCCTAGTATTCTACTAGCGATTGCGATCGTCTCCATCTTAGGTCCCTCTTTACAAAATGCCCTTATTGCCATTGCGATTATTAATGTCCCAACCTTTGGACGACTCGTTCGTTCAAAAGTGCTGAGTATTAAACAAGAAGAATACGTGCTAGCAGCAAAGGCGATTGGGATGTCACACCGCCGCATCGTGCTGCGTCACATTCTGCCAAACAGTATGGTGCCGGTCATCGTACAGGCGACGCTTGCGATCGGAACAGCGATTATCGAGGCAGCGGCTTTAGGTTTTTTAGGATTAGGTGCACAGGCACCAAGCCCAGAGTGGGGGAAGATGCTCGCCGATGCGAGACCTTATCTCGTTCAAGCCCCTTGGACATTAATTTTCCCAGGTGTAGCGATCATGCTGACAGTTTTAGGTTTTAACCTGATGGGAGATGGATTAAGAGACACACTGGATCCTAAAATGAAGAAAATCAAATAAGACCAATTCTAGGAATTGGTCTTTTCTCAGTTTATGCTTCTTTTTCTTCTGTCTCAATTTCACTGTCTTTTGGGTGATACGTCTGGAAGCTTGTAATCAATGTATCTAAATGCTCTAGTTCATCACGGTATTCGATGATGCTGGACATGACATTTAGCATATTGTAATCGAGCAAGTCGTTTTCTTGGTTTTGCTGATGCTGGATAAATGATTTCGTTAACGTTTCAAGGCGAAGAGAGCATTCATTTTGAAATTCATCGTCCTGCGGTTTCATTTTACCGACGAATTTCATCAAGGTGCGCTCATGCCAATACAGTAAGTAATCAATTTCATCTGTTAAGCTTTCCTTGAAATGCTCTGGCATCAAAAGAATTTCATTTTCTAATTTATGAAGCTTTTTCAGCAAGTAAAGGGCACGATTCGATGTCATAATGGCCTGTCTGAACAAAACGAGCTTTCTTGATTTTACATAGGTTGTTTTCTTTAAATAGCTTCGTTCCTCTTTGTATAACAAGTAAATGTGATCTAATTTGATCATGCGTTCTTTTATTTGATCGATGTCATCTTTTAAAATGGAATGATCAGTAGACTGTCTGGAGCTCAGACGAATCCATTTTAAAATCTCCTCCGTATTTTCCATAATGTGATGAACAAGCTTTGTTTCATACTTTGGCGGCAGGAAGATTAAATTCACTAAAAATGAAGAAAGAACTCCTAACACCACAGTAGCTGTTCGAATTAAGGCAAAGGAAAGGAAATGATCCCCTGCACTTTCTAAAATCGCAATGACGGTTACAAGTGCAATTGGAATCGTGTGTTCAATCTTCAGCTTTAAATTAATGGCAATGACCATGACGGCGGTTAAACCGATAATGACTGGTCCAGTACCAAAAAGCAGGCCGAACGTAATGGCAAGTGCTGCTCCAATAATATTGGCTTGCACTTGATCAACAATCGTTAAAAAAGATCGATAAATAGATGGCTGGATAGCAAATACAGCTGCAATTCCCGCGAAGACGGGCGTTGGCAACCCAAGCCATGTTGCCAGGTAAAGCGCGAGTACAATGGCAATACCAGTTTTTAAAATACGGGCTCCAAGTTTCATTGGTTTTGTCCCTGCATTCCTTTCTTTTAGATAATAGATGATCACTCGTCATTTATTATAAATATTTTGATGAACAACTAAGTAATATACAGCGGTCTTCCGAAATATTCAAGTGATTTTTGAAAGTTCATGAAAACATCAAAAGAAGGTATTGAGAAGAAATGTAACAGATTCACACGCTTTTGACAAACAAGAGCTGATAAATAAAAAAACAGGCGCATTTTTTTACGCCTGTTTTTGACCCTATTATGATTGTTTCAACTGTTCAAACGCATGATCTACTGCTTGCAGCGTCTCAGAAATATCTTTTTCAGTATGTGCGATCGTTAAGAACCAAGCTTCATATTTAGAAGGAGCGAGGTTAATCCCTTGCGAAAGCATTAATTTAAAGAAGCGGGCGAACATTTCGCCATCCGTATTTTCAGCCTGTTCATAGTTCACAATGGTTTCTTTTGTGAAATAGATCGTGAGAGCCCCTTTTAAGCGGTTCACTGTAATATCTACTTGATGTTTTTTTGCATGGGCTAAAATGCCTTCTTCTAGCATAGCGCCAAGCTGATCAAGACGCTCGTAAACACCATCTTGTTTTAACACTTCCAAGCAGGCAATACCAGAAAGAATGGATGCGGGATTTCCTGCCATCGTGCCAGCTTGATAGGCTGGTCCAAGAGGAGCGACTTGCTCCATAATTTCTTTTTTACCGCCATAAGCACCGATCGGAAGTCCGCCGCCAATGATTTTTCCTAATGCAGTGAGGTCAGGTTTTACTTGAAGCAAGTCCTGTGCGCCTCCGTACATAAAGCGGAAAGCTGTAATCACTTCATCGTAGATCACAAGTGCGCCCTTTTCATGAGTGAGGTCATTGACCTGCTGCAGGAAACCGTCCTTAGGCTCCACGATGCCGAAGTTCCCGACAATTGGCTCGACAAGGACAGCTGCGACTTCATCGCCCCATCGATCCAATGCTTCTTTGTAGCTGTCAATATCATTAAATGGAACGGTAATCACTTCATTGGCGATGCTCTTTGGAACACCCGCTGAATCAGGGGTTCCTAAAGTGGAAGGACCAGAGCCAGCTGCCACAAGTACAAGATCAGAGTGACCGTGATAACATCCAGCAAACTTAATGATCTTTGTTCTGCCTGTATATGCACGTGCGACACGAATCGTTGTCATCACAGCTTCAGTACCTGAATTGACAAAGCGAACTTTGTCCAAAGCAGGCATGGCTTCCTTCAGCATTTTAGCAAAAGTGACTTCATGCTTCGTTGGCGTTCCGTAAAGGACACCTGTTTCAGCCGCTTTTGTAATCGCTTTTGTAATATGAGGGTGGGCATGTCCTGTAATAATTGGGCCGTATGCTGCTAAGTAATCGATATAACGATTTCCATCAACATCCCAAAAATAAGCGCCTTCTCCTTTTTCCATAGCCACGGGTGAACCGCCGCCTACTGCCTTATATGAACGAGAGGGGCTGTTGACACCTCCAACAATATGCTCCAGCGCCTCTTGATGTAATTTTTCTGATTCTGTGAATTTCATAAATAGCCTCCTATCTCAACGTATCACGTCGTCTATCATTATTTTAACATGCCGATGCAAGCGTCCTTAGTTGAATATCCTCTCAAAATTGGATAGGCTATTTAAAAATAGGTTGGAGGGATTGTGTTATGACAATCGAAGTAGGCCAGCAAGTACCTGAAATTGAATTAACCGGTGACAACGGGGAGAAAGTAAAGCTTTCTGACTTTAAAGGAAAACATATTGTCCTTTATTTCTATCCAAAAGATATGACACCAGGTTGTACTACAGAAGCATGTGATTTCCGCGATCGCCATCAAAGCTTTGCAGAATTAGATGCTGTCATTATCGGCGTAAGCCCAGACAGTCAGGACAAGCATCAGAAGTTTAAAGAAAAACATGATTTACCGTTCTTACTTCTTGTAGACGATGAACAGAAATTGTCTGAAGCCTTTAGAGTATGGAAGCTGAAAAAGAACTTTGGCAAAGAATACATGGGCGTCGAACGTTCAACGTTTCTTATTAATAAAGAAGGAACGCTTGTGAAAGAGTGGAGAAAAGTTAAGGTAAAAGACCACGTAGAAGAAGCGCTTGCGGAACTGAAAGCTCACGCTTAATATCATCACAGGATAAGACCGGCAGACACACCGGTCTTTTTTGTGAAGAAGAATAGGTAAATAAGAGGATTGTAATTGACAAAGATTCGGCTCTGGGGGTACACTATTTATAAAGATTATAATATAAGAATATTTTTGAAGAGAGGTGCATGATGAAATGGCTGCTCACGAACTAAAAGACGCTTTAGATGCTTTAAAAGAAACCGGTGTTCGAATTACTCCGCAGCGCCATGCCATCTTGGAGTTTCTCGTAAATTCTATGACTCACCCAACCGCGGACGATATATATAAAGCACTTGAAGGGAAATTTCCAAATATGAGTGTCGCAACGGTTTACAACAATTTACGAGTCTTCCGGGAATCTGGATTAGTAAAGGAATTAACGTACGGTGATTCCTCAAGCCGATTTGATTTTGCGACATCTGACCATTACCATGCGATTTGTGAAAACTGCGGAAAAATAGTGGACTTTCATTATCCTGGCCTTGATGAAGTTGAACAGCTTGCATCCCATGTGACGGGCTTTACAGTCAGTCATCATCGCTTGGAGATCTATGGGACTTGTCAAGAATGTGCGAAAAAAGAAAATCATTAATGAAAAAGCTGACCGGTTAAATGGTCAGCTTTTTTTATGACTTTTTTCGATTGTAGGATTCATCAAACTCTTTGCCTTCTAATGCTGGATCGAGTGTAAGCGGCTCTCTGCAATGCATGCACATGTCCACCCGCCCAAGCACTTTTGTTTCCTTCTCACAGCCTGGACATACGACACGGACTGCCTTCGTAGAAAGCATACCGATCCAAAAGTAAACCACTGTACTCAATCCGATCGATAAGACGCCGAGCAGCATAAAGAAAGTCGACAGCCAAATCGATTCCTTGAAGAACACACCGATATACATGATCAGAAAGCCAACAAAAACCAAACTAAGTGCAAATGTTCTGATTTTATTAATCTTACTGGAGTATTTCGCCATCCCTAGTCCCCCTTGTCTCCAATATAGCACATTTTACCTTTCCGTTTGAATTAGTTATAGAGTTTTGTGAATAAATTGCTTATAATGATTCAATGATCTTTTTTCTTGAATTGAAGGAATTTTGATTCTATGAGGAGAAATACATAGCATTAGAGAAGAACTTTACACCCGAGTATTGGAGGAATCACTATGGAAAATCTTCTCCGTCCTATTTATCAAGAGAGAGCAAGCCATCCAGACACATTGGCTGTGATTATAGTAGAAAGAAGACACAAGGTATCTTCTGAGACGGATAACTTTGATGCAGCTCTTCTAGTCATTGTAAAAGAAGCGGAAGAGCCGTTATTTATCAAGCACTATGAATCCGATCACCAAACAGCTTCTTTAAATGTTGTCACAGATGAGCAGTTGAAGGAATGGATTACTCTTGGCACGAACCGCCGAATCATTGATTGGATTTTGAATGGGAAAGTCCTATTTGATCGAAATGAATACATTTTCAATTTAATTGATGACCTGAGTACATTCCCATTTTCAAACCGCAAACTTAAAATCGGCTTAGAATACGGCAAGCTAATTCGCAGATATATAGAAGGAAAAGCATTTTTTGAGTCAAATCAATTCCTTGATGCATATAATTCAATTGTGCATGCTCTGCATCATTTGGCACGTATTGAAGTGATCGATAAAGGTTTCCACCCAGAAGTGACAGTTTGGAATCAGGTGCGTCATATGGAACCGGAAGTATATAAACTTTATTCAGAACTCATTGAAAGCCACGAAAGCCTTCATAAGCGTTTGGAACTTTTATTTTTAGCAAATGACTTTTTGATCCATTCAAAAGCAGAAATTGGCGCCGCTCATTTGCGTCATGTCATGGAACAGCAAGATATATGGCTTTTTGGCGAGCTTCTCGCGCATCCTGACCTCAAGTATTTCACGCCTGACCTTAGCGTCATGATTGATTTCTTTGTGGAAAAAGGAATTGTTCAAGTGGAGCCGATTGAGACAAAGGGACAAAAAATCTATCATCGAGGATATTTTGTGAAAAAAGATATTGACGCCTGAATATTATGATGGTATATTATTATACGTCGCTAACGAGCAACCAAGTTGCTTTGAAAGAAAAGCTGACAAAAAGAAATTCTAAAAAACACTTGACGCACACAGTATGGAAATGTTATATTGAGAAAGTCGCCTCTGAGAGACGACGAAGATGATCTTTGAAAACTAAACAAGACAAAACGTACCTGTTAATTCGAGTTTTTATAAAAAAATCCTATGATATATCATAGGTAGTCAGTCAAACGCTGACGAGGCAGGAAATGATCACATGCTAAGTTCGCTACATCGTGTAGCAACGCATGTGTGATATGCATCCTGCATACCTCGGAGAGTTTGATCCTGGCTCAGGACGAACGCTGGCGGCGTGCCTAATACATGCAAGTCGAGCGAACAGAAGGGAGCTTGCTCCCGGATGTTAGCGGCGGACGGGTGAGTAACACGTGGGTAACCTGCCTGTAAGACTGGGATAACTCCGGGAAACCGGAGCTAATACCGGATAGTTCCTTGAACCGCATGG